>UMJI01070994.1_pt1 | contig 39278 bp, 35 predicted proteins | sample 1965991 | NCBI WGS metagenome assembly UMJI01 (sample SAMEA4836140, study PRJEB28245) | human gut metagenome | biome: gut microbiome; material: fecal sample | place: Denmark | collected 2008
CACCCGTTAGAGCGCGCCCATGGCGCGCAAACTAAAAAAAGAAACTGTACAAAAATACAGTTTCTCTTTTTGTTTAGGCCACAATTCTTTTTTTAAAATTAGAAATCTCTTCTTTCCATGCAATCTCCCACATTTCAAGATTATTAAGAACAGCGTTTCTGACTGCCTCGTTATCTTTACTATCGGCAACTATTTTGTCACCCATAGCAACGACATTCTGCCAGTCCTCATCTGTCATTTTTAGAAGTCCTTTGTTTTCAATGTAAACATCCATCTCAAGAAGCTTCCTTTTGGTCCAAATAGTCTGTGCTTCGTTCATACTCAATTCCTCCTTTATGCATGATTCTGATATACCATAAAGGTGGATTTTGATTGTGCAGAAGAAAATCATTCCGCATTTTCATACTGGTCCATATTATTTCTATGTTCAATTTCATAATATACAATCTGATTTTCGTTCGCAGGTTTCATTCCCAGTTTCTGTGCTCTCTGTTTAATCTCATCCAGATTAATCCCACTTGTAAGTTCTTTGTATCTGGCATCATTGTCAGCCTTTAAATCTGCTATTTTACTTTCCAGCGCAGTTTTTTGCCTGCTGAAAATAATTGCAGATGATTGAATTTTTATAAGTTTGTCCATATTTGTACAAAAAAAAGAGACCACATTAATGTAGTCTCTTTAACTTTGTCTACTGGACTGTTTTCTGTTTATTGTTGTAGTCAATAGTCTTTTTACCTACAATATTTCCCACAATAATGCCAAACACAATACCAATAGTTACAACACCTAATGCAATTAATCCCATAATAATTACCTCCTTGTATCAGTGTTAATCTTTTGTACGCATATATATGTAGTTTCATATATTGGGTACACGATTAAGAAATAGTTAATATATTTTACATTAACATATTCTTTAATATATTCGCTCACAAGTATTGTTTCTAAACATAATACTGCAGCTATCATTGCAGCTAAATGAATTATAAACGTTGGATTTTTGCTATCCGATTCAAGTGTTCTTGCTACTGATGATACTACGCATGGAGCAATATATATCAAACTTGTAACAACATTGAATTGATGGCAAACAATAATAAGAAATCCTATTATTAATACAACTAAAAGCATTGCGGGTTCTATTAATTCAGCTCGTTCTGCTCTCTGTTTCATAATATCAATATCTTTATTGTTTGTAAAGGCTTTTTCTGTAGGTTTTTCATTGTTAGTGTTCATAAAAATCATCCTCCTTTATTGTATAAAAATAATTTGTTATACAATAAAGGAGGGTTTCATATAATTTTTAAGAAAATACTTCCGGATAAATATACTATAAAAACATTTTATCCCCCACAGCATGTTTATTTTTCTACAGTTCTTCAATATCCTCTGTGCTGTTGCCTTCATCAGCAATGTCCTGTTCTTCTTTAATCTCGGCAATTGAGTCGGCAAGTGTTTTCTGATTGATGTTCGTATCATCAAAAATTTCAAATCCTGTTTTCTCAAGCAGTTCGCTCATAGCACTTACTGCTTCCATTTCAGTACATCCATCAAATGCACCAGCGCCAATGCTTTCAACATTATCTGGAATATATAAACCTTTCATGTCACTATTTTCAAATGCAAATGGCTTAATTTCTGTTTCTGATGCATTAATCATATATACATCTGATGACATTTCTTTTACATTGTTAAGCTCTTTTGTCGGATCAATTCCATGCTGCATGAACATATTTACATCCTCATAAAGCTTCTCATAATCTTTAAGCGGGAACGGTCCTTTATTTAAGTGTGTAAAATCAGCATTTTCAACCCATTTTTCATACTGTGGATCTGAGAAATGCATATACTTAAATGTGTTTTCCGCAAGATCCGGCATCTTTTCTTCAAGAATTGGCTTAATATTTTCCTCGAGCCACTGTCTATTGCACAGTATACCCTGTTCTTTATATATCTTTGCAGCAGCCACATATATAGCATGATCTTCATCCTTGAATATTGCTGCTCTGTCAGGACCTATTTTATCTCTTACATACTTATCATAAACAACGTCCTGCTTCAGGTGATCATCAATACCTACATACATAATAGGATTATCTGCTTTAAGTGTCTGATTATGTTCTCTATAGGTTTCGATATGAGTTTTCTGGCCAAGAGGTCCTTTCTCAATACCATCAGCAAGTTTTGAGTAATTTTCCATCCATGATTTTGTCTCATCGGCAGATACATCCATATGATTTGGAAACTCTATATATGAAATCTGTCCGTTTTTCGGATTTTCCTCAAAATGACTTAATTCCCTGTCCTTTGTATATGCTCTTATAGCATCAGGGAATATTACTGCTGCAATGTACTCTTTTTCATCTGTGGTATGACCATTCATCATTGAAGTCATAATGTGTTCAATACTTAACATTCTTTTCCTCTCCTTTTACATATTCCGTTTTATTCGCTCTGTAATCATAAGCAATATTGTCTGCTTGTCTTTCATTCTGAAATAGCATAATATCTTCCTTACTACTACCAAAATATATTCTATGTATTTTTGTTGAATAGCATAAATACTGTCCATCCTTAACAATTACGTAATCTTTCTGTTCATTCAATTAAATATCCTTCCTTTCTTAAAATATACTATATATATGGATTTTCCTTACAAACGATAATTTGCCCAAATAAAAAGAACACAGCATTTCTGCCATGTTCTTTTTACGTTGTGTTAAGATCAATTAATTGACCAGATGAGTATGAAGCTTATCGGTAATTGATATTATCTGTTTGCTTGCGTAATCCTTTGCACAATAAAATGATGCTGTTGTTCTCAGATCACATTCATTTTTATTGTAAGGTTCAATAGGAACTGCTGTTCCTGATACTGTTCTACTTCCCTTATATGGGATTTCAACTGTATCAACAGTTTTGATGTCATATGTTCCATCAGCCTTTTTTGGCATATAAGTATTTGCTGTTGGTATATAAGCCGGAATTTTTATTCCATTTGTTATTCCATCCAGCCATTTGTCACCGTTTGTTTTATATGTCTTAACGCTTGTATCATCCAGATAAAGCGGAACAATGAACGGATAATCCGTTATTCTTGCACAGTCTCCGCTTAATGCAAGTCTGTTGTCTACATAAGCACCATCCACATTCGCAATGGTACCAAGATTCTTTACAGTCTGTCCCTTTGCAACATCAGTCTGTGCTGCTGCCTGAAGTGCAGGTGGGAAGTTTACATCAACGGCTTCTACATATCCATATGTTACAATATGAACTTTACCAGACTGATTAAGTAAGAATGCAGGTCCTTCTGCTGAATGACCATCTTTATCTTTTCCATCCTTGCCAATAGCGTATGATGTATCTGGTACTTCCTTGTCATCTCTTATAATCTGACTCCACATACTGATGTTTGTAACAATATTGTTCTCCGGATCAGATGAAGGTGGAGTTACTGACGTTGGTTTGTTTGGATCATTGCTTGGGTCTTTGTCCTTATAGACACTTATGTTGCCAGCTTCATCGCAGGCATATACTTTAATCTTAAGTTTTCTGCTTGTACTAAAATCTTCGTAAAGATTTGGTTTGTTTCCGTTTTCATCCACTGCGATGTATATGCCATTATATTTGTCACCGGATATGCGATTGCACTTATAAGATTTGGAAATATTTGCATTTTCCATGTCAGTCACAACCGCCCAGACATGCTTAACTCCTGAAACAGAATTCTCATTTCCATTATCAGAAATTGTTGCTGTAATTTCTGTTCTCATTCCTTCCGGATTAACTCCTGTCACCATTCCATTACTGTCATAAATCATACTCGTGGTTCCAGTTAAAGGATTTTTAAGTGTGCCAGTCTTTACCATAAAGCTTCCGGTTGGTGCTGTTTTATCAATCTTTACAGTAAGATTTCTGGTTGCTGTAGAGTTGTTTGAATCATCAGTTGCAATTCCGTGAAATACTTCAATTCCTTCACTTGTATCATACTTAGACGATTTAACCTGCTTTGTACTATCTGAAGGTGTGAATTTTGTTTTATTCCACTCGTTGTTTCCACTGTATGTTGTAAGCAGCTTTATACCAGTACCATTATCATATGAATAAAGATCAAGCGATACATCACTGTTGATCCAGCTTGTAGTCCATGTGCTGTTTCCAAGACCATCAAGAGTTCTTGTGACAGATGTGCTTGTTGTTACATCCTTTGAGCCTTTTGCTACAACAGCAAGTGCTCTTGCATAATCAGGATCATTAACATTTCCGCTCTTTGTAGCTCTTAGATAAGTCTTGCTCGAATCAGGTGGAGTTGTATCTTTCCACTGGGCATAAAGCGTTGTGTCTTTTCCATCACAGATGTTGCGGACGCGTTCCTTATTCTTATATGATGTTTCGGAACTGCCATCAGCCTTTAAGTTCCACTTATCAAAAGTCCATCCTTCAAGCTTATATTTGTTTTCATGCAGATTTTCCCATTTATCATAAGTAAGAGTCTGAACTTCCATGGTTCCTGTCATTTGAGTAACAGCTTTTGAAGGTTTATTGCTGTTAAATGTAATTGTGTAAGTTGTTGCTTCCCATTGTGCATACAGTGTTACAGTTGCACCGTTTGTAGCAGAAAGTTTTGATACTGACTGGCCTGCACTGTATGATGTTCCTTTGCCATCAGCCTGTGTATTCCAGCCCTTAAATGTCCAGCCTGTGAGTGAAGGTGCACACTTAAGAGTAACCGACTGAGTATATTTAACGTTTGTTATTGTGCTTAAATCACCAGATACGTTATTACTTGCTTTTGATGGCTTATTGGCTTTAAATTCAATGTTGTATGAATTTTCACTCCATTGTGCTGTTACAGTAGTGTTTCCGGTGTATTTATACAGGCCCTGCGCATCTGACCATGTACTATTGTTAAGCTTTCTTCCCTTAACAACTGCACCGTCTGCATTCCACAATACATCACCATTCTTCCATCCAGTAAATGTATAACCGGTCTTTGCAATCTTATCGCTGCCAAATACTTTTGGTATAACATGATCATACTGTACATAAGAATTCCATGTTGCAGAATTTCCATCTGCTGCAATTGTTGAAGCAGCCCCCATAGGACTTCCGCTTGTCGGCTTTGTTGTAGCTCCGTTATAATTAAGTGTTACATCATAACTGTTAGCTTCCCAGTTAGCACTAAGTAATACAGGACTGTTTTTAATCATGTTCTGGAGTTCACTGTTCATGGTTTGTGCTGCCAGCTTATTATTTGCAGTATTTGTCATATATTCTTCTCTGCAACGATTTCTTTCTGCATAATTTAAGCCATTCCAGTAAGATTTTGTCCAATTTTTGTCTGCTATTATCTTTGAATCAAGTGTATTTATATATCTTGTAGTCTCTGACTCAAATTTCTTGTCAATTACACTCTGCACTGCCATAATCTCTGATGGCATCATCTTCTGATTACCACTTAAATACAAGCCAAGGATTTTGTTTACCCATGTCTGTCTCTTGTCAAGAGAATATCCTGTAAGAGAAAGATTAAATGTATTAGCATCTGCTGTCTTTAAGTTTGTTGCGCCATATGTCAGAGTAGTTGTTACATCAGTTCCGTTTGATTTCTGGATATTTCCATTTGCATCAGTCTTGTAACCAGATGCTTTAACAGAAGCTTTGTTTCCATTTGGATCAGAACCGGCATTATACTTAAGATCTATCTTTGATCTTGTATATTTATAGTTAATTACTGTTGTTCCATCTGCTTTAACTGTTTCAGTTACCATATCTGGTGCATAGAATCCATACAGTTTTTCCTTAAGATCATTTACTGTTTTTTCTTCAGCAGTATTTGATGTCTCCTTTGCGCAGTCCATTAAAGTGTATACTTTTGGAGATATTTTACTGTCTGCATCAGCATAAGCTGTATAACTCCATGCAATATCTTTGTTGTAATTATCTGCAAGCTTGCCGTCAGGATTTCCATTAGCTTTCTGAAACCAGTAATTTACCTGATACTTGGCAGATATTACGTTCCACTGGGCAACAATGGTTGTATTTTTATTTCCCATATGAAATATTCCGTTACTATCAACATATGAATTTCCTTTGCCGGGAACAATTTCTGTACCTGTATTTGTTTCCGCATCATATGTATCAGATTCATATATTTTCCATCCCTCATAATTGAAACTTGTTCTGTCAGGATTTGCTATTGCCAATGTATTATTATAATTAAGAGTAAATGTAATTTTTGCTCCCTTATTAAATGTCTTAACAGTTTGGCTTACAGGATCATACCATGTTGCAGTTTGTGATGTCTCACTTGAATCATTTTTTGCAAGAGGAATGACAGTCAATGTAAATTTCTGGTCCTGATTTGCATTTGCAGTATAATCAAGATTTTTTGCTGGCATTTTAAAGCTATATGACTGTTCCTTCGATATAACTGCATTATCTGATGTATTTGTCCAGTTACTCCAAGAATATCCATTATCGACATCAAGGTCAGCATCAATAACAACATCATCCTGATATTTAATCATTGCGCTTTCTTCTTCACCGGCACCATATACCTTTGTTATACCATTGCCTTTTCTAAGAGTCAGTTTGTAGGCATTTCTTGTATAATAGTAATTTATACAAGTAGAACCATCCGCTTTTACTCTTATAGTTGAATAACCATTATTATCTGTTCCAATAATGTCATCACTTTTTGTCTGGGTTTTGTCAAATGTGAAACCTTCAATATCTTCTGCTGTAACTTTTATTTCTGAACCAGTCTTTACATTTTCACTTATAACTTTTGAATCATACTTTTCGTATCTATCTTCTGGCTTTTCATAATCACTATCAAGCTTTTCAATGTAACGGTTTACAGTATAGTGATTATTATCCGGTTCCCATATAGCGTAAAGAGTTGTGCTGTAGGCATTATTATACAGTATTTCATCTTCATATGTTTTATAAACTTTCCACTTTTTTCCTGTACCGTCCTGCTTAGTGTTCCATTCTTTGAATTTATATCCTGAAGGAACATTAAACATATTATCTTTTACTCGATATGGCCGATTATATCTTACATAATCACGATATTGATAATCAGGAGATTCAATCATTTTTCCAGTCTTAGGATTTGTGTAATTCGATTTATAAATAACAGAATACTCATTATCTGTCCAGTGAGCATATACAGTTGTCTGGTGATTTGAATCAGTATTATCATCATTGAATCTTGTTACGCTTGAACATACTGCACCAGTAGCATCAACAACTTCTTCGCCTGCTTGATTTTTTTCAGTCCAGTAACCATCAAAGGTATAACCGCTCTTTTTCGGTATTCTGATACTGCATGCAGATGAGTCGCTAATATCTGTATCAATATAAGTAATTTTTGCATATCCATTTCCTTCATTGACACCGGTCTGCATTGAACCGTCTGTTACACCGCCAGTGTAGCCGGAACCGCCACCAGCTCCGCCATTTTCAACAGTAGAACCGCCGCCGTACCAACCGCCACCGCCGCCAGCGCCATAGTTATCTGTGTAACCTGAATACGATGTATTATAACCATTATATTTCTTTCCTGAACCACCCTGTCCAAATAAGCCTTTATTTCCTGACATAGTCCAATCATAATGATGATTTCCGCTTGAGCCTTCAGTAATATTAACGATTGCGTGCGTTTTACCTGCACAACCACCACTTGTCTGACTTCCTTCTCCAGCCCGAACATCCATATAGTATGCTGCTCCCGAAGGAAACTGACCGCCTTGTGAACCTGTTGTACCTCCACCATAACCACCTGTGGATTTATTTTTATTGTAATCAGCTGATGCGCCTCCTCCACCACCAGCAACAATTAATACATCTTCTTTATGGTCAGCATAATTTTTAAGTTCTCCTCGTTGTGTTTTTGCGATGTGAGTAGCACCGCCTCCAGCCGTGCCAAAAACACCTCCAGCTGCACCACCACCATTATAGGTTCCTGAAGCTGTACCATAGTTATTGCTGCCACTTTGTCCAACATAAAGGTAAATGGTTTCTCCTTTTTTTAATGTAACTTTTCCAGTTGATTTACCGCCTTTTCCACCTTCGAGATCACTTTCGCCGCCTCCTTGAGCACCACCAACTTCAAGAGTATATTCACCGTCTACAGGAGCTGTGAATGTCTGAACAGAACCAGTGTAACTGAAATAGTTTTCAACTATGCCCTGTGACATAATCTCTTTTGCATTGTAGGAAATCTTTGCCCAGCCATTGCCATGGTTTCCACCATTTGTCATTGAACCGTCTGTTACACCGCCAATGTAGCCGGAACCACCAAGACCACCTGCCATTACGCAGTTACCATGCATAAAAGCACCGCCCCAGTAGCCTCCGCCACCGTTATAGAATCCTTTATTCTGAGTTTCAGCTTCTAAATAATAAATAAAACCATAAGGGCTACCTGAATAAGGATTACTTAAACAGCCTCCACCCATATTTGAACTAAATTGTTCATATCGTGTGAAATTAAAATGTCCTGTTTGATTAGCGCCTTTGTTAACAGTTGTATATATGTTTGCATAATTATAAGGGAGTGCAGTGATATAAGCTACGGTTCCAGTTTCAGCTCCACCACCAGCTGCACCATTTACAGCTTTGCCATTATAGTATGTGGCGCCGCCTCCTCCTCCAGCAACAATAATACGATTGTCTATTCCATTGCCACCTTTTCTGATGTCAGTAGCTCCACCACCGGCCACCATTGAGCCCCCAACGTAAGTGCCATCTGCGGCTATTCCTGTCCAGCCAGAATCACTTCCGTTATATGAACCATTATAGCCATAAGGTTTGTTACCAACTTCAATATAAAGTGTTTCACCAGCTTTTAAATGAATAGTTCCTTTTGATGTACCACCTTGGCCACCAACGCTTGTAGCATTTTCTTTAGATGTTGATGGATGATCGCCACCTTGAGCACCTGCAACCTCAAGTGTATAATCACCATCCGCAGGAGCTGTAAATGTCTGAGTATTTCCTGTATAATCATATTTTAATGTAGCAATTCCTGTGTTTACATCATATTCCGCGAGAGATGTATAATTAAGTATGCCATATTTCTCATAATAAGCAGATGTTCCTTTATCTATATCCGCTCCCTGATTATCAAGATTAATCTTATAGGTATTTGGAAGCCATTTTGCATAAACTGTTGAGTCTTTTTCAAATAGTGTATTTGCAGCAATGTTGATTTCGCCATTTCCGTCAACAAGCTGCTGACCATTTGACTGATTGTAGTCATTCTTTACTGTCCAGTATCCACCAAATGTATAATTCTTTTTTTTCGGACATATTATCTTCTTATTAGAATCTGTATACTGTTTCGTTGTTGCAACATCAGAATAAAATCCAATATTGTATTTTTCCCAGACAGTACCTGTTCCTTCTTCTCCTTTATTAGCCCCCTGATTGTCAAGAGTAATTTTATAAACAGCAGGTGTCCATTTTGCGTATACAGTCTTCTCTGATGATATTTTATTGGCTTTTATTTTTATTTTTCCATTTTCATCAATCCACTGTTCACCATTACCCTCTTTTCCAGTGTAATATCCACCAAATATCTGTCCTGTCTTTGAAGGAACGGAAACTTTATTATTTAAGCTTGTCTTTGCATTTGACTCTTTATACCAGTCATAATCATATTTTTCAAAAGCAAGCGTTGTTCCGGACTTTACAGCATACTGGTCATCAAGAATCAGCGTATAGACATTTGGTCTCCACTGTGCATAAAGTGTGGTATTCTGACCATCATTCATATTCTGAATCTGCTGACCAGCCTGATATGTTGTTCCGCTTCCATCAGCTTTTGTATTCCAATTGACAAATGACCATCCTGTAATAGAAAATCCATTGTAAGCAAGATTACCGGTCTGATCATATACAAGATCTGTTTGTCCTGTAGAACCAGTAACACTGCTGCTTGCCTTTGATGGTTTATTGCTGTTATATGAAATCGTATAAGGGTTTGGACTCCACTGTGCTACCAGATTAATTGTTGGTCCTGTAACGTTTGCTGTGTTCCAGTCACCTACACCAAGCGTACTGTTTGCATTTACATCATACTGACTGTTGTTATAACTATAGTGATAATGAGTAAATGTATATCCATGCCGTGTAGGAGTTCCATGCGTAGTAATATTGCTTCCTCTTAATGCAGACTGTGTTGAACTGTCACCCTGTCCACCATTTAAGTCATAGGTTGCATACCAACGGTATTCACCAAAAGCAACCTGAATTTCGTCAGCAGTGTAGCCAAGGCCAATGTACATAAAACGATAATCAGGATATCCTGAGATGTCTTGTAGGTTATGTACCTCAGTTGTTCCGTGATTCATGCCGTTACCGCCCCATCTTGTAGGAGTAATTGATTTAGGATAATGAGACTGAGTTGGATCGGCTGAGATTTCCAAGTATGGTGTCCATTTTGTAACATCAACATCTTTCATGGTAACTGTATAAGAATGAGTATTCCAGTCATAGCCTGACCATGTTATTGAGCCTAAGCCTGAAGGCCAATAATATCTTATATCAGTTCCACCTTTATCATTATCAGCTAATGATTGAATTCCTAAAGTTACCGGATAATCGCTTTTAATTACAAACGTCTTATTCTTAATATTCTTAGCTTGTACTGTTTCTGTCGGTATGAATACAGCAATACACATTACAGCCATTGAAAACAGTAATCCGAATACTTTTAAATGTTTTAATCTGAACTTTTTCATTTTTCCTTTTTCTCCTTATATAATATATTATAGTGAATCAGCCATTATCAGGCTGCTAAGCTCTATCTGCTATTTACAAACTTGGATTTTGCAAAATTACGGAAATATATCCGCTGAATTGTGAGCAAACACTCTATAATATATATGAGTTTTGATAAATTACAGGAAAAACTATCAGCGATTTTGTTATTTTAGAACATAAAAAAAAGAACCTACGTCTGTAAGCTCTTTATGAATTCTTTACTTTAATATAATAGGATCAAATTGGTTTATTACTTTTTGTATTCGTTTTTCATTAGAACATTTTGTATCTTTCGCTATTTTCCTTATTAATTCCTCATTAAAATTATAATTTGTAATATAATCTATTCGTTGCTGCCAAGAAGGGTGATCTTGAGGAATCTTGTTAAAAAGTAAATCTGCAAATTTACTATATTTATCCTTGCTGGATTGTCTCCAAAGTAAAACTCTTTCTTTTTTATATTTGCATGATTCCAATAATAGTTGTCTATTATTATTTACCATTTTTTCTGCCGCTCCAAAATCAGCATGAAGTTCATTAATCCAACAACTGAAAATAAATGATGAAAGGCCGTTTATAAAATGTATATCATTTTCTTTATGAGTTATTTCATGTCCAATTGTAATTAAAAAGGCATTATTTACGTTATCATTATTAGATGACATTAAAGTATATGCCCATTCAGGTGAAACAATAATACTCTTTCCAAAAGATGACTGAGCACTTAATTTTGAATCAAAGCTTACATTCTTCATACATTTAAACGTAATTGTACATTCATATTTTTGGACAATCTTATTATATTTATCATCAATATCTTTTAATTTCTTATAAATCTCTTCACTAGATTGAGACGTTGCCTTTTTATAAACATATTTTAGTGCGTTTTTTGTTATCATAATTTATCCTTTTTTTTTATAATAACTATACACCTTTAATTTATAATACACAACAATAATGTAACTATTGACAGTAGTATATTCAACAACTTAACATTTCTATCTTCCGGACACCACCTAATAGTATATAAACTATAGAAAATATGAAGCAAACAATACAATATTAATAATATCTTGAGTATAACTATTTCTCCTGTGAACCACAAAGCTGTACATACTGCTGAAAATATAATACGTAAGCAATAGCGAGCCTCTATGTTTCTCTTATATAATTCAGTAAAAAACTGCACCATACTGGTAATCAATATGGTGCAACTTGCCAAGAATAAAAATTCTTTTACAGCAATGAACGTTAATCCTATAATTAACACCGATAGTATCATCCAAGAACAATAATCTTTGTAATCAAACTTTTTTTGCCGAATGAGTTTTATAAAATTGTAAATCAATACTATTGTAAATACTATTCGAACAATTAATTTAATCATGTTCCTCTCCTGTTTATAATAAAGCATAATTGTAAACTACTTGGCTATAAGTAACCTATTAGTTCACTGAATTACTTCCCATACATCATTGTCTTTGACTTCATAACAATAACTCTGTAATGTATCTGATGGCGTCAATTTAATAATAATACGATAATCTCTTTCTGTCTTAAAATCGCAGAAGATAATTAGCCAGCTTCGTTTGTAATTGGCCTCATCAGATATATTGGGATTAACCGACAGACATTGTAAATTGGATAACACATTTTGGGGAATTTTATTAAGCTCCTTAAATATGTAGCTAATAATTTCATCTTTGATGGACTCTTTTTTAACTTCCATATTAAGTTTTTCACTAATCTGTTTGTACATAATCACACCTCTTTTATAATCTTTCTTTGTTATATACACATACACCGACTTTTAAATCTATGTTCAGATGCTTGGTAATTCAATGACCAAGCAGTTCATTGTCAATAATATACCAATAGCACAAAAAGCAATAATTGCAACGGTTTTCTTTCGAGTACATGCAATATCATCAACATCATCAATTCTAAAACTAATAACGAAAGAGTAAATTTTTATAGTCATAAAAATAATCAGTATTATTAATAAGGTATTTCTAACGTTTAAATAAAAATCAATATGAATCATAAACAAAAACCTTCCTCTTCTTTTACAAAATAAAGATCAACACACTGGCAATATATCTCTTTGAGAATTCCCGCGTTTATAATATATATGAGTTTTGATAAACAACAGAAAAAAAATCTGTCAACAATTTGAAAGGACCAAATTACTTTAACGGTAAAAAAAAAGAACCTACATTTCTGTAAGTTCTTTCTAAAAACAAATCTTATTCTTATTGTGGATATTTATTGTTAAATCTTTCCTGAGTCATTGTACCGGCAGCAACATAATAAAGTGCAGCATCTCTATTACCACCATTCATTGCTTCTGCTCTATCTTGTACAGTCATCTTTTCACCATTAGCCCACAATCCCCATCTAGCATTGCCAGCGTAAGCAGTATCATATTTGCCAGCATTAGGATTTACTGCAACATATTCGCCACCAGTTTCCACCAGTTTCCATCCAGCCGGTACATCAGCTCTGTTTGCAGGTATAATATTGCTACTGTTGCTTCCGTCTGATGATGAACCGCCGCCATTGTCAGAGTTACCAGATGAACTACTGCCACCTGATGAACTTCCACCACCATTTGACGCGCTCTGTCCACCATTGTCTGATGAACTATTGTGCTTCTTTGATGAGCTGTTGTTCTTCTTGCTACCAGACTTATTACTTGAGTCACTATTGTCAGCAGCCTCCTGTTTAGGCTCTTCCTTTGGCTTTTCATTCACAGTCACATTACTTGTTGCGCTGCCTGTATAGCCATTAGTATCAGTCACCTTATATGCTACCTGATATGTCCCTGCTGCACCTGTATTTACTGCTGAACTATCTACCTGCACTGAGCTTGTTATATCAGCGCCTTTGCCATCAGTTGCTGTGACACCAGCCATGTAGTCAATGGTATCGCCTACAGTAATAGTCTTGTCAGTAACTCCATTTATGGCAGGTGGATTGATAACAGAAATCTTTACAGGCACTTTTGACTCGTTACCGGCGTTGTCTGTAACAACAATATTGTTGTCATAATCTCCTGCTGTAACATATGTAATCTCATCATTGCTTGAAAGATTTACGTCACCTACAGCAATTGCCTGTGACTGTGTTTTAGTTACTTCAGTTGATTCTGTTTTTTCAGTCGATTCAGCCTTTTCCGTAGACTCTGCTGTTTCTGTTCCCTGAGCATTGTCTGCCTCAGGCTTTGTTTCAAACTCTGCCTTTATATTACCTGATGCCTCAGTGACTTTATTAAGACAATCTGTTACATGAACTGCAGTTCCTGTCTGTACTGTAATGCTCTCCTTGACTGTTGCTTCCGGTGCCACTGTATCCTTAATCTTAACAGTTATCTTGTATTCTTTCTTGTCGTAAGTAAGAGTTGCATCATACTTGCCCTCTTTGTAAAAGTTTACTTTCTTGGTGTCAATTTTTACATCCTTTGCCTTGTCTTTGCTTACATCCAGTACATCTGTTACCTTGATGCCATCTTCCTTACCAAGCTCTACTGTTACAGACTTTGAAAGCTGCTTTGGTCCTCCACAGGCCGTAAGTGTTGTAATTGTCATTGCTGCTATAAATGCAGCTGCTGCTTGTTTCTTCATGTGTTTATGCTCCTTTTTAATAAAATATATATGTAATCCTATATATTGTGTTTGTTATTAGTTCTTACATATATATAGTATTCCACTATTTAATTTTGTCCAAAGAGAAATGGAATTTTTGTGTATTTTATTATAGCACGTTTAGAGATAGGAGTATAGACCTATTCGAGGAGAAATTTATAATATGTTTATGTGTATATTTATATGTATATTTATGGTTAATTTTATGTGTATGTCAGTTAAAAAAAATAAATACCGTAAAGACTTTTATCTCTACGGTATTTATTCTTCTTTATTTCTTTGTCAGCGTGAGTCCAATGTTAAAACTTCCGCTCCAGCATCCGGCCGATAATCCGTTTTGAGTCGTTATATTATATACGCAAACTTTGTTAGTCGGTGTAATAGTATTGTTACCACTTTTTGAGGTTATTGCGGCTGTCACGTTAGCCTTGCCTGACTGCTTATACAGAAAGCTGTTTGGAACTGATATTTTGATATTGCCAGCTTTAAGATCATCACATTTAACACGGAATTGTGATGATCCAGCATGATTTGCGATAAGTACCTGAGGCACTTTGACGCTTACTGGGTTGTATGACCAATGTGCCGTCAGAGTCTTGTTGCCAGTGGTTCTTTGGCAAGCTTAGCATACAAATCATTGACGCTGCTGAATGTAGCATTGCATCCTTCATTTATACCTGTAATTTTATTACCATTTTCATCATACCAACCTGTGAACGTATATTCTGTTCTAGTTGGAGCTTTAAGGTTTACTCCGTAAAGTACATTGTATGTTGATGGGTTTAAGCTATTATTTATGCCACCGTTCAGGTTGTAGGTTATTGAGTAATTTACCGGATAATAATAGTATTCAAAATACATATCAAACGATTTTTGTTGTATTATCGTACCTAATGAATAGATTTTCCACATACCATCATCAATTGCAGGTGTATTAAAGTCTTTGCCTAGATTAAATCCATTAGGAATTTTAACAGCTTTGGTAGAGTCCATAGTAAACTTTCTTCCATACGGTGACTGAAATTTTATTGTGTTCAACTTAAATGCGTCATTTTCGCCACCATTATTACCTTCATGATTTTCAAATCCACCAGCCCAATGTCCTATACTGTTTGTATACACATTTGCTGTCCACTGGGCAGTAAGGACAGCATCCTCATCTCCCATTACAAATGTTCTGTCATTCAATTCACTTTCATTTCCTTGTAGATTCCATGTAGTAAATGTATATCCTGCCTTGGCAGATGGATCTTCAATAGTTGTTGCGCCTTCAAAATATATTGATGATGTTTTAGTCGTTTCTGTATCGCTATTTATATTTTGAGTTAAAGTGAATTTTTCCTGTCAATATAATATGTAAATTCATTGATTTTTATCTGTTTATAATTACCATTTTTCAAAGCCAGATTTTGTTGCTGAACACAGCTTCCTTCTGCATTTGTATTAATAAACAATCCTTTTGAATTATAAATCTGCTTATTTACGTAATCTGTATCTGCATTTATCGTCTTTTCTTTTAGGGGATTTATTTGGTCATTGCCATCTCCAACTTTGATATTGTTTACTGTGTTTCCTATATAATCATAAGAGCCATTAGTGTTCATTCTATACACATTTGTTACAACATTCAAGCCGTTAAGATAATATAATCCATTACTATAAAGGCCATCTTTCTCGTATGACGTTGGATTTTTTATCGTTGTCCAAGACAATCCGCCATGTTCACTTATGCCGGGATTTACGCTGCCCTCTTGACTATCTGAATAGTACCATCCGCCACTGCTGTCTCGAAGCCATCCTGTTTGTAATCTACCACTTCCGTCAAAATAAAAATAACCATGTTTATCTGAAGCTTTATAATTTGAATCTACACATCTTGTATGTAACCACATATTAGTGTATGTGCACCCTTCATTATCTAAATAGTACCAGACTATATCTTTTCCCTCGCGTACCGGCATCCATCCATTATATCGAGTAATATAATTGCCTGAAGTTGTTTGAACACCATCAAACAATAAAGCCCATTTCGAATTTCTGTTTTTATCTTTGACTCCCAACCACCATGCTTCATGATCTTTTCTATTCCACCATAATATTGTTTTCCCAGATCCGTTAATAGTATACCCTTTGTTAATATACCAATTTTTCCAACTATTCCATGAACCATTACTACTCCAACAAGGACCTGAACCAACAGTTTCTACTATTTTAGTATCATCAGCCATTACAGTTACAGGGCTTTGTCCTCCAAAAATCAATATTATAAAACTTAATATCAATCCCATTACTATTAATCTTCGCTTTACATTCATGATTTATGTCAATCCTTTCGTTAGATTTGTTTTTGTGCCCATATGATAAATATGGAATGCGTAGAATGACAGGAATAATGTATGAATATTAATACTTATTGATTTTTTCATAATTTTGAATATAATGAAAATATAATGAACTGGAGGATTAATATATGTCTAAAACTGAAAATAGTATAAATATTTCAACCACTCAAATTTCAATCCCATCTGCAAATAAAGAAAAAGTTGTTTTTACTATGCCTCAAAATGTTACAAAAGAAGATGTACAATATATTTTTGATGCGCTTAAGATTATATTATCAAGACAGTATGGAATTAATGTATAAAAAAAAGATAAGAAAATTAATTCTTATCTTTTTTTATTATGGAATATAAATCCACTGATCTAAAACATTTTATATATATCATATTTTTTTCTATTTTGCAACACTTATTTTTTTTGCACCCTCATCTCCAATATCAAACAGTCCATTCTCCAGATTAATTATGTCTTTCTTGGTAAAATTATATTCGTTTCCATCTTTTTGGACTGCCATTTTAATGGTTTTTTCTTTGTCATATTCAATGGCTCACAATCAGCCATAAAGTTTTTGTTTCAAAGCTTCCTGTAACAGCTGAGAAAAATTAATACCAGCTTTTTCTGCATCGGCATTCAAACGGTATGGTATAGTGCAATTCTTTTTAACTGTACGATTTTCATATTTATTTCTATAGTCAGTTATATCAATATCTACAAGTGTTAAAATATCATCATCCTGCACTTGAAAATATTGTGAATATGGTTCTGGGACTGTTACGTTATTAGCTTCAAGCTGTAAAACATTAAGTCCAATTGCATCTCTGGCCATAGCAATCGCATCTGCAATATTTTTTCCTTCAGTATTGATAGTAAAATCAGGTACTGTGACGAAATATCCGTCACCGTTTTTAGATAGAATTACCGGATATACTAATATATTTGTTCCCATAATATTCCTCCAAATGTCTTTTTCTTCTTTTTCCTGTTTAGCCTATAATCAATATTTTTCTTCTGCACTCTCGCTACCAATATCAAACAGTCCATTTTCCAGATTAGCCATGCCTTTCTTGGCAAAATTATATTCTTTTCCGTCTTTCTGGACTGCCATTTTAATGGTTTCTTCTTTGTCATACTTTATATCAGACTCGCATACCTGCTTTATTTGTTTGCTCATTAGTATAACTCTGTCATTGTAATCCATGCTGCCTGCTTCCACTGCAGTCATCTTAGATATTGCTTTGTCAAATTTATCCATTGCTGGTTTGAATATGTTTGCCTTTTTGCAGGTAACTGTTACAGAATAAATATCTTCAGTAGTCTGACTTACGTCTGTTACAGTAAAATCAGCTTTACTGTAAGCTGCTTCCACTGCACTCTTATAGGCCTTCTTTGCTTTATCAGACATTTTATTATCATCACCTAATGCTGACTGGAGAGCTGTAACTTCTTCTTTAATGTATTTGTCATGCAGCTTTTGGCATTCATCTTTATCCATGTCAGACACCTTTGTTAATGCTTTTGTGTCATTATGATATATATTTTCAAGATACCCGGCAACACATTCCTTTGTAGTTGGTTTGTAAATGCAGCCTGTAAGTAGCAGTCCTGCTGACAGAAATACTGCTGCAGTAAATAGTTTACGTTTCTTCATTTATACACTTCCTTTATGCAGATTTTGGCATAACATTATATTCAAGCAGATCCCATGGTGAAACTTTAAGTACCTGAGCAAGTATTCCAACACATGTAAGATCTGGCAGGTTGTGTCCATTCTCCCATTTTGTTATTGAACTTGGTGCAATGCTTGTTGCTTTTGCCAACCCTCTTACTGTATATCCCTTTGCAAGTCTTACTTTTTTGCCAACGTATTTAATAGTGCCTGACTGTATACCGGCAGGCAGTGGTCTTTTGGTTACTTTCATTTTGTATTTGTAATGCTCCTTTATGCAAATTATTCCCTTTATATGTCTAAATTAATGTATCCAACTGATATTAATAACAATATGCCGCTGATACTCCAACGGCTAAAGCGCGTTGGGTTCTTATATACATAGACTTCCAAATATACTCGAAAGCGTATAAGACTAATCTGTTTCTATAAAACTTTCACTACCAATATTTCTAACGAAATAATTAACGATAGCATAAGGCTCGTATCAAAACCTATTTATATATTCTCTTTTTAAATTGCTATACTGCTTAAATTTTTATGTCCAGTTAATCTATCTACTTCCAAATTGTGAAGTCGATAAAAGTTCTCAAATCTTTCATTACATTTATCAATATCAAAACTTTTTAAATCACTTGCTATATTCATTATTAAAAAAGCAGAATACATATCTCTTTGGATTTTAATTCCACTAAAATCATTCCATCTTTGAGATAATGTTTTCTTATTGTAAGTACCATCAAAATGGTTAAACTGGCTTGCTTTAGCACTCCAAGTATCTATTTTAATTAAATGCTTATCATAATAAGATAACTTCCTGTCTATTATTTCTAACAACATAGCAGGTGCTCTGTTGGCAATAGACTTTCCAAATCGTTTCTTCTTTTTAAATCTGCCTTTATCATTCTTTTCTGTTTTAGTAGACTTCTTGGCAAGTCCAGAAAAATTCATGGCTTCAACATAAATACTATCTCCAAGAGATATAATCTGATTTGCCAGACATTCATGCTGATATTTTCTTATATCTGCTTGCTTACGATTTAATTCCTTTAATTCATTTTGATATTTGATATAATGATTCGATTTATTCCAAGTTACTTTTTTACTACCTTGTTTCTTGATAGTACCATCTTCATTGTAATTATTAGGATTGGTTGCTCTGCGGCTTCTATCCATTTTTCTTAATAATCTACGTTTCTGATTTTCAATATTCTGAACATTATCGGCAAGTTCCAGTATTTTTACATCGGTAGAAGATGAATAAGCAATCGTAGAAGTACCTATATCAAGACCTACATCACCTTGCCCTATATGATGTTTAATTTCACCAGTTTTTGTATCTACTTTGACTGGCGGATTTCCTTTAAAAACTATCTGAACATAATATTTATATTTGTTTCTCACATATTTTCTGACAATACGACAATATGAAATATCTGATTGCATTGCTTGATATTCATAATAGTTGTCATAGTCAATGATTACAGGTATCTTTAATCCGTTCCACATGATAGTATCATTTTTGAATCGAATACCAGTTCTGTTAGATTTTCCTTCTAAAGAATTAAGATTACCATATTTTTTATAATGTATCTGTTCTCCATTTTCATAGAAAAATTTATCATATGCTTTCCACAGACGAAAAGCAATCTTCTGAGCAGTAAAAGCATCTATATTGTCAGAAAAATGATGTTGCATATTCTTTACATCAGCGTAAAATGAATATTCTGACATACCATATTCTTTCCTTATCTCAGAAATTTCTTTCCAAATCAGTTTATCCTTCTTTTTATCTCCTGATAATTGCGACATAAGATTTCTATATTTCTTAGTCTTAATCATTTCCTTATATCGCTTCTGTGTTACATTCACTAAGGAATTATAAATCCGTCTTCCAATTTCAAAACGTTTATCTAAAATATTTTCCTGATATTTTTCTGTTTTAAGAGGAAATTGAACTATAAAGTTTGCCATTGTATTCACCACCTTCCTAATAATATATTCTCTGTTTAATATCGTTTCTTTTGATTTTCTATATATTTCTTAATCGTTTCGCCACTAATTCTATAATATTTAAAACTCTAAATTTGTCCAAAATAATACGAAAATAATTTTATGCTGCCACATGACGCTGTATTCTGCTCATTATGACGTTTTGAACAGTTCTGCGATAAAATATTCGTAAAAAGTATTTCAGACACTAATATGGGCATTCTACAACTCGTTCTTTTGTTTGGATTTTGTGCGAATTGATTTTATACACATAAATATATGTATTTTTATATTACAAACATACATATATTTATGTTGATATTTGTAATATATTTATATACATATTTATATACATATTTATGTTTATATTTATAACTATATTTATATATATATTTATATTTATGATTATATGTATATTTATATATATGTTCATAATTATATTTATAATTATGTTTATACGTATGTTTATATTATATTTATATTATGCTTATAATCATGTTTATGTATGTTTTTATATTATTTTTATAATATATTTATAACCACGTTTATACATATATTTATATTCATAACTATATACATATTTATATACATGTTCATGTTTATGTTTATAATTATGTTTATAATTATGTTTATGTATGTTTTTATATTATATTTATAACCACGTTTATATACATAATTATAACTATGTTTATACTTATATTTATATTATATTTATATACATGTTTATATTTATAATTATGATTATATTTATAATTATGATTATATTTATATTTATATACATGTTTATAATTATATTTATATTTATATACATGTTTATATTTATATTTATATTTATATACATGTTTATATTTATATTTATATACATGTTTATACTTATAAATATACTTGTCTTTATGATTATGTTTATGTTATAATCATGTGTATAAAGATAACTATAAACCTATACATCTTTATGTATCAAAATATATTTATTTTTATATGTATATTTTTGGACAAATTTAAAAAAGTGAATATTATGTATGTGTAAGAAACAATATGTGCCCGTGACCGGGTACCATGACAAAATGAATGATAAAGGAGATATATTGTTATGGCTAAAGTAATTAGTTTAAGTTCCGCAAAGGGCGGAGTTGGAAAAAGCAGCTGTACAGTAGAGCTTGCATCTGCTATCAAAGATATTTCAGGTAAAAAGGTTCTTGTAGTTGATCTTGATGAGAACTGTTCATTATCAAAGAATGTTGGTGCTGACCTGACAACAGGTAAAACCATTTATGAGGTTCTTAAAGGAATATGCACGCCGGATGAAGCAGTTCAGCATAATGAGTTATTTGACATCATGGTAGGTTCAAAATCATTATCACTCGCTGCGATTGATTTCTGTAAGAGAGATGACATTTACCTTATGGCAGATTTAGTTGACATCATGGTTAATGATTATCATTATGACTATATCTTTATTGACAATGCACCTTCAAGATCAGTTCTTCTTAACATGACTTATGTTGCAGCTGATTACATCATAATTCCGACATTATCGGACGACAGTTCAATGGATATGATTGAAGAGACTGAGGATGATATTGCAAAGCTTGTTAACGGACGTAATCATGAGAGTCACGCACAGGTAATCGGCTACATCCTTAACAGCTACAAGAGATCAGTAATGTATGATATTGCAATGGAAAAGCTTGAAGCTCATGCAGCTAACAGAAAAGATGAGATTAAGCCATTCGTGGCATACATTAAAGAGATGATTAAGATGTCTGAGGTTAAGACACTGCATACATCGGTATACAATCTTGGCAAATCGTCACCAATATCAAGAAGTTTTTACGACATCGCACAGAAAGTATTAGAAAGAGAGGACATGTAATATGGCAAGAGTAAATGCGTTGAGGGCAAAAAGCGCAGAAAACGAGAAAGCAAAAGAAGCAGCAAAGCAGGCAGTATCGTCTCAGGAAACATTGGTTGATGCTGTTATCGCAAAAGCTGATGAAGATGATAATGCAGTTGAAGATATTAAAGAGGTTAAGGATGACACAGTTCAACCTGAAGCAGTAGCTGTTGAACCGGAACCTGTTGATGCTAAACAGGATGCAGTCCTTTCTATTTTCGCCAGTGCAGCAAAGAACGGGAAGAGAACTATTCATAAGAATTTTCTTCTTTCCGACAAAGCCGCTTCAAATCTTGAGCGTGCTTACACAACGCTTGGATACAAGTCAGCAAATGACTTTATGAACACAATTCTCGAAGATCTTTCGGTTAATAATTCATAAGTAAGAAGAGAGCAGTTTAACTGCTCTCTTTTTTTTATGTATATTTCTATATATAAATACATATCATAAATCATATACTTTCATATATATCATATTAATCAAATTTCATAATAGAGAAATCATAATTCCCTAATCCCTTGAAAATACTGGCTTTGTGGTACATTCGGCAGTGATGCTTTTGTATGAACTGGGCATAAGTTTGTCTGTAAATAAATCAATCCGGCAGTAAATAACTAATCAAGAATATAAAGCATTATTAAAAGCTTATATTAACTAAAAGTGTGCCAGTGTGAATAATATGCTGATAACATAAAAGGTGAAAATAGGCGTATATAGGCATCATAAAACACAAAAACTCTGTTTTACGGCATCAAAATAAGCCTGTCTTACTGGCAGGTACATTTGCTTTATATTAAATTAAGAATAAATCATTGGGATGACGTTATGATTCTGTTATCATAATGCTCCTGTGAAAGCACGCGAACAAGACCACCAATGTTTGACACTCTTGCACCTGAATAGTTTTCAAACAAACTTTCAATGCCGCAGAGAATATCATTTACAGGCAGTCTTAATGAAATTTTTGATATGTCGTTTATATTCTTATCTGAAAAGAGGAGAGCAGTAGCAGCATGTTTTTTCTGCGACAGCATCTTTTTGACCAGTTTTTTAACTTTCTGTTCACAGTCTGTAACAATGCCATTCTTTACCTTAACCGGATCATAATTGTCTTTAGCTTTAATCATACAGAATTTCTCATCTGCCGTGAATTTAATATTAAACATATTAAGGGTAAGGTCTGTTACCAAAAGATTCTTAATATCTTTTATATGTACATAAGATGGGAAGAAACGCTTCATATCTGAAAAACTGATATGTTCAAGTCTTCCGTTATTAATACCCGGGCAGCACTGCATGAGTCCCCTGAGCTGGATGCGTAGTTCGTTAATGGATGATACTTTGATTAATTCCTTAAAGGCATCAAGTGTTACATTAAAATATCCTTTAAATCCATCAGATGCAGTCTTTCCTTTTTCAAAATAACCGTTAATGCATATAACGTATACTCCGGCCTCATCCTTAATATACTGTATGTATCCATGCCTCAGCAGGTTCCTTAAGTTAAGTCTTATTGTCTTTGCAGGCAGTGACAGAAAATCTGAAGCAGGCTTTATAGCAAGTTTAACTCTGCCTGAAGCATCAGGATTGATAAAATGTAGGTAAATGTACAAAAGTATCGCGTTTTTATTGAGATATGGTCTTTTCCCGAAATAATCACGTTCGTTTATGTAATTAGGCACAAGAATGTCAGGACTTGTCTGGCTTTCAACCATTTCTTTATAGCTTGGAGCTACTTTAACAGCAGCCATAAGTTCTGCTATATTAATCTGCGCCATTTTCGCATAAAGATATTCTACGGTAAGACTTTTAATTCTTTCTTCCGGATTAATGGACATTTGCTTTCTCCTCCTTTCTTTGATATTTTCACAGAATTAATAATAGCCAAAGATACAGAAATTGTAAATTAGCCTAAAATGTACTCATTTTGATATTTTGGGAATAAAACAGCTTCATGTTATGCCATTTTGGACAAAATCAGCTTCAAAAATAGTAGGTTACGACTAAACGCGTAGCACAAATTCTTTTTTGTCCATTTTCTGCTTCATCTGAAAAATACAGGATAAAATCAGTTTCATATATGTCATTTCCCTCCATTTTCTGCTTCAAAATATGCCATTTTGGACGAAATCAGCTTCAAAAATAATGATTTTGGAAAAATACTGCATCATCCGTATTATTTTTTGAATGTATGTGCTTCATATTGTCGGATTTTGGAATAAATCATACTCATTTTTAACAAATCACGTAAAAACTATGTTCATATCAATAAATCACGTAAAAATCATCTTCATGCTGACAAATCACGTAAATACTGTCCTTATTTCTATAAAACACGTAAAAACCATACTCATGCTGATAAAACACGTAAAAATAGTACTCATTTCAATAAATCACGTAAAAATTATACTCATAAATTCCAATTCACGTCAAAACTGTATTCAATTAATAGAAATCACGTAAAAATCATCTTCATTGCTGCGATTTGTGCCAAAAACAGCTTCATATAGATTAAATCACGTAAAAAACTTACTCATGTTAACAAATCACGTAAAAACTATACTCATTTAATACAAAACACGTAAAAAACGTATTCATCCTGTCGATTTTGGACTAAATCTGCTTCATAAATAGCAAAACACGTAAAAATATGCTTCAATTTGTCGATTTTGGACTAAAACGTACTCATTATTTGGCTATTAAACTTTCCACAAATATGCTACAATAGAAAGCAGTAAAGGAGACTGCTATGATTACTTTTTCCCATGTGTTTATTGAAGAATTATTGAAAAATATAAATCCTGCGCTCATACAGTATTATTCTGAACATAAAGGACAATCTAAGTTCTTTTCCCAGAGTCTGCATGAAATTGTCCAGAATCTCGTTCAGAGTGAATTGAGTGGTTCCGCTGAAAAAGAAGAGCTTAAGCTTGTGTATGCAAGAAAAATGAAACTAAGGCTCCAGAAGAAAACGCGTTATTTAAAGAAATGTTCTGACATGATAGATACAAAAGAGTATTTAAGTGACAGCGACAAGTATTTCTTAAGAGCTACCTTAATACAATATAATATGACGCCGGAGGACAAAAGGGACTTAATTTTTGAAGGAAAGTCCATTCAGGACAAGGAGCAGGAGAAGTTTCTCGAGATTAAGACATGGGCAGATAATTCTGATACTTTAATGATTGATTATCCGGGTGAGGAAAAATTGACATCGTCTACAATAATCGGCAATTATAAGAGCGACCTTATAATAGACATCTGCTACATAATCAAACAGCTTTATGATTTTGACTTAAACAGGGCAACTTATGCTGTCATGGAAGATTTTAAAAATCAGCCTCTTTTCGCAGCCCAGCCGGGAAGAATTTCTGTCAGCAATCTTAATCTTGAAGGGAATCCAAAGGAACTGATTATATACAAGTCAGAAGACCACAATAAAAAGCTGGTTGTAACACTTCCTGACAAAGCAATTAATGAAGCTGGAGAATTCCAGATACTTGACCAGACTGATAATATGATATTGTCGTATCTTTTAAGCAGATGGGATAATAAATCACCGTCAATGAACGTATACAGCATTAAAATAATTGATGTTTTAAAATACATCAAGCCAAAAAGAAAGAAATTTGGAACTTCGGATTATGACTCTGTTGCTGCACGCATTGCGAGAATGTATGAAATTGGCATAAAAGGAATCGACAAAAAATCCGTTACTGAAGGAATGCATATAATATCAAGTTTCAGATATGATAAATCAACACGTATTATTACATATGCATTTGATCCATTTTACATGGACAAGTTCCATAATCTGCGTATTAGAAAAATGTCATCAAAACCTTTAAGTGAACTTACAAACGATGCTGCGAAAATCCTGTATTCGTCTTTTATGGAACAGAGACACAATGCTTACAAGCGTTTCAGTGAAAGAGGAGAGAACCCTGACGAATATATTATTGCCCTTGAATATAATTATCTTTTGTACTGGTGTAACTTTGGAGAGCTGAATAAGAAACGTAGCTATCATGAAGATATAATGGAAGCTTTGGATGATTTCAAACAACACAATGTTATGGTAAAAGATTACGTATATTTACCAACACGTAAAATATATAAGATAACATTCTTTCCATTGTCTGATGATGAGATTAAGGATTTTGACTACTATTATAATATCAAGGCTTCTGTAGACGAAACTCTTGATGAAGAAGCTCAGTTAAATCTGTTTATTCCAACAATAGAAGACTAAAAAGAAGAGGCTGCATTAATCTGCGGCCTCTGTTTTTATTCGTCTTATGATTTTCAAATTGTACATTTTAACAGTCTGTTCCTTGTGCAGCTTACATGTCTGTCTGTCCTTGCATTTCGTACACTGGCTGCATTTCTTGATAAGGGCTTTTTTGTCACCCTTCAAACTCTTATAATAAAAATCATCAGGATTATATTTTATCATGATTTCATCGCCAAGATTATCTTCAAAAAGCTTTATTACATGATAATGCGTCGTAAGATATAAATCCTGTCCTTTTTTTATAACAATTTTTCTTACTCCCTCAAGCAGATTTTCATCAAGGGCCTCTATTGCACATTTTGCTTCAGGTAGATATTTAACATTTGCCAGCTGGTTCATGTAATTTTTGCCAAGTTTTCTTATAATAATTGTATCACTCTTATAAGTTCTTGAGTATGTATACTTAACCATTTCGCTAAATGCCACAACAATACCAAGGATAAGTGCAAATCTTATTACCATTCCCTTATCAGTCTGGGGCAGGACCACAAATAGTATCATCATGACAACTATTTCGATGAATAATCCCACTGATAACATATCCCCGTTATATGTGTAATGATTCAGCATCTGTTTGAAGCTGTTTTTTGGTTTCTTTTCCATGTTACATAACCCCCAGTCCTACAAAACTTGTAACAATCATTGCTGCAACAAGTATCAGACATACCACTGATGCGACTGTTCTATTTCTTTTTTGCATAATATTTTCCTCCTTAAAAGTGGAGAGCAGCAGTGCTCTCCATCAATCATCTGTGAATTCAACAAGTTCCTTAATTAAATTATTGAATTCAATCTTCAGCTCACTTGCTGGAACAGCGTCCTTATTTGAAAAAATATGGTCATCAGGATAATCCCTTGACAGATAATACATTGCCATAAGCACTGCCTTGTCAGGATAATCTTTTGCGATTTTTGTCTGGATAATCTTAAGGTCATGTTCCGTTAACCCTTTGTTGTTATCTATGATATTTGGAAGTTCATCCATTTTCTCACAAATTTCCTCAAATTTGTCGTAGCTCATCTTAATCATTGTTTTTGCCTCCTTTTTGTTGTTAATAGTATTATCAGTATGAGTATTCCAATTACGCTGTATACGCCACACATTCCGGTAGTGGGAATAAACTGTGTAAGTTCACCGGATGTATTAAAAAATGCATGCATTGCAACCGGAACCGCAATATTGTCTGTTTTTATATAGAAATAAGCAAATAAGCCGCCCATAATTACTGCCGGTACTGCCTGTGCAATATTTCCATGAGCTATTGCAAATAACACTGTTGACGTGATTATGCAAAAGACAGTACTGCCTGATTTGAAGTGTTTAAAAATCTTCACAACTGCATATCTGAAAGTCAGTTCCTCAGCAAGCGGCGATAAAAAACACAGCATGAATGCAGTTATATTTATTTTTGATGCCAGTTCTGTAAGACGTCTTGCATCTTCGCCCCATGTCTGCGGAATTACTGCGGACCAGAAACAGTTGAACACCCATAACAGCATTGTCACTGCCATAAATGTAAGAATTGTTTTATTGTTCACCGGATTAAATAGTTCTGTCTTTTCTTTTCTGTTTGCAAACCAAATTACAAACACTGCCATGACATCAGTCATGAATACGCCAAAAAATGACGCCATCAGTGAAAATACCGCTGATTTGTCAGTGTTTTTAAGCGCATCAGCTATGACAGCTGGATACTTAAGCGTGCATACTGTTGTAAAAATAAGACCGAATACGAGCTGCGTTATTACAAATCCAAGGGCTACACCGCAGGATGAAACTATAGCAAGTACTGTTCCTGCACTGTCTTTTTTCTGTTCCATAAAGCTCTCCTTATCTACTGTTTAAAAATTCTTCTTTAATAAAGATGGGTTCCGATAAACAAACGGTAATAAATTAACCGTTTAGCAATTTAACGGGCATAAATTCCCATGTTTATATAATCTTCAAAAATCTGATTTTGTCCGTGCTCGATAAAGAAACACTCTTTATTGGACAAATTGTAAAAATGGAATATTATAAAGAAAACAAATCAAAAAGGAGAGTATTAACATGAAAATAATCAGAAAATCATTACTTGCATTACTGCTTGGTTTATCACTTACTGCATGTGGAATCAGCAGAAATAAAATCATAAATACAGAGTTCACAAGGGCTACAGAAGCAGAAAGTCAGGTCAGTCAGTTTGTAAGCGGAACTCCGTCAGAAACAGCATCATTTGACTATTCAATGGTGCCCGAATATACCGGAAGCGCATCTGTTGCAATAAATAACAACGTTCCATTTTTCAATGCTGATGAAAAAGCTGCCGGGACGTCATCGTTTGAGGCATATTCAGAACTTGATGATTTGAGACGATGCGGTACTGCCTATGCATGTATTGGCAAAGACATTATGCCGACAGAAGAGCGCGGACAGATAGGTATGGTTAAGCCTACCGGCTGGCATACTGTTAAGTACGACTGTGTTGACGGTAAATATCTTTACAACAGATGTCATTTAATTGCATATTGTCTTGCAGGAGAAAATGCTAACGAAAAAAATCTCATAACTGGTACAAGATACCTTAATATAGAAGGAATGCTTCCATATGAAACACTGACAGCAAAATACATGGACAATAATCCTGACAATCATGTGCTGTACAGGGTAACACCTGTATTTGTTGGCAGTGAGTTTGTTGCAAGAGGCGTACTAATGGAAGGATATTCTGTGGAAGATAATGGTGCAGGAGTTAATTTTTGTGTATTCTGTTATAATGTCCAGCCTGATGTAGAAATTAATTATGCTGACGGAGAGTCCAGTCAAAATAGTTCTACAAACAAAAGCGCAGGATTTACTGGCTACACAAATGAAAACACCAGTTCATATGTAATTAACACGTCATCTAAAAAATTCCATAAGGCTGACTGCAAGAACGCTGATAAAATATCTGATAAGAACAAAGAGATTGTAAACGAATCGCGTGACGAACTTATTAGTGACGAATATGAACCGTCAAAGTGCTGTAATCCATAATAGCTATAAGGAGACTGGAAACAGTCTCTTTTTTAATGCAAAAAAAACAGCCATGGCAAAATTGCCATAGCTGAAAAAGTGAATTACTTTTTATTTTGCGCTGTAATTAAGGTTTACAGCAAGGTTGAACACGCCACTGTATGATCCAGCGTGAAGCTCTGGGTAAGTGATATCGCCCTTGGCATATACATAATTACCAGAACCTGCTGTTGCAAGATCAGTGCATGACCAGCTTGTCTTATTCTGCTGAATAGTAGCTTTTACTGCAGCTCTGTCTGCATCTTTTACATCCTTAAGTTCGAATGAAGCGGCTGGTGTAACTGTTACAGTCTGTTTTGTTGTAATGTCACCCTTTACACCTACATGATAAGCACTCTTTGTTGCATTTCCAATAAGCACCTGTGGTACCTTGAGCTGTACGCTGCTTGACTTTGTTGCATATACAGAAACGTTCTGTGACTTTGTCTCTGTAGGATTTGAAGCTGTTGCGCCTCCTAATACCTGATCCGTTTCCTTTCCTACCTGATTCTGTGATGCATCAGAGCCTGCAGTGAATGTCTCATTGTGAGTTCCTGATACTGTTGATGCTGTTGAATTGTTAAAGCTTGTAGGATCTGCAGCAAATACAGGTGCTGCTGTGCCTGTTAGTGTTGCGGCTGCAATAAGCGCAAATACCGCACCTTTCATGTTTTTCTTAAACATTATTTTATACCTTCCTTTCTGCGTGCAAAAATGATAAGTTTAACTTTTTATATATGGATTTTGCAAAAATACAGCAATTACTGTATTTCCAATGCAACATTCATATCTGTTCCTACATCCTGCAATCCTGTGTCCTGATGGTACACATTTGCAGTGACTACTATATTATGCTTTCCGGCTGATAAGTATTTTGACGGGTTCCAGTCAATTACTTCACCGGGCTTTACCTCATCAGATACATAAAGTTCTTTATCTCCTTCTTTTATGATAAATTGAAGATTTACTCCTGTAGTTTCGTTTTCAATATTATTGCGAAGTGGAATAGTATCAGACGCGCCAACCTTTAAATATTCTCCTTCATATGCAATAGCATCAATAACTGTATATACCTCTGTGGTTGCGTCTGATTCAGTGTCACCATCATCTTTGTGAGCTTTATCATCTGTTGTCGGATCCTTTTTGGTGTCTCCTCCTGTAATAGTTGCAATTCCATCCTGCTGTATTATTGAATGGATCATAATTCCGCCTCCAATAGCTGCGCCGGCAATACATAAACCTGCAACAATTGCTGCCGGTGACGAATATATCATGCCATGTGTCAGCATAATAAGCCATTTTGGACAGATTGTTCTTTTTACAGTGAGTCCGATATAAGAGTCCTTGTCTTCGGTTTTTAAGTAACCAATCAATTTTCCCTTATTGTCATCAAAAACTGAATATTCCTTATTTTTAATGGTAAGCGTTGTTTTATCCTCACCGGGGCTCGGCTGCTTTCCTTTAATTCTGATATATCCCATCAGAGAACCATTGTCAGGCATTGAAGAATAATATTTCACATACTCTTTCTTCTGTATCCTGAAGGTTTTGTTTCCTGAATATACATATCTCAATTATATATTCCTCTCTTTCTGTGTTGATTTAACGCTACATATATGGATTTTGGAAAATTACACAAAAAAATGAAGAATTTTTGGACAAAAATCGGATTGTAAATATTATATAGAAAATTCAATTAACGTTAAGCAATATAGAAGAATTGCAATTTAGAATAATTTCTACTGTCGTAGATTACTGTCGTAGATGCAGATATTACCGTTAATTTATTAAAAACCATATTTATTTTATTAAAAAACATGTACGAAAAAGGAGTCCGATATACATGGGCAGAAGGTATACATATTCAGACAACAGTAAAATATTTCCAGAAAGCAAAAGTCTTAACAAGCGCTTTTTTGAATTTTTCTATAAAGGCACAGACCAGCTTGCTACAATGTACAAGCTTGGCAATGCAGAGTATGTGGTCCATGTAGATGATGTGCCGGACGAAATGGTAAGGGCAGAACACAAGGTTGTTAACGGTGTTATGTCCGCTGACAGACTTGCTGTCCTTGACATGGAGCAGTTATACACAAAACCATATGAGTACTGGGGTCACGACATTGTCGATGGCTCTTATACTGATGTCTGCAATGAATCTGTTGCCACAGATGCTTATTTTGCCCTTAATCCTATGATTAATAACAGAATAAAGCGCTGCCAGAAGAACATCAGGGGCTTAAGCTGGTGTTTTGTTGACATTGATTATGATACAACGCAGTATCGTGATATGAACCCTTATGATTTTTATTTTACATATATCAAGCCTTTATTTGATGAAAAGATTCCAAAGCCTACTGTTGTTATGTTTACTGGCCGTGGGTTTCATTTGTATTGGAAGTTGTGCAGAAATGAAGACTATATTATCAATGAATGTGAATCCATGAAAGCCAAGAAAAGATGGCAGAGGGTTAACAGACTTCTTAACGATACTCTTGCTGACATTGGCGCAGATGTAAAAATAAGCGGAGATTATGCAAGATTAGTGCGTATCCCGGGTTCTGTAAACAGCAAGAGCGGTGAGACCGTTACAATTATAGATATGAATGAACACTGCAGATATACATTATTTGACCTTGATGCATTTTTTAATGGAAAAGAAGCATCTGACAAGATGTATGAACTTTTCGATCAGATGGTTGAAGTTTTAGGTTTTGGCAGGGATACTATGCTCACAAGAACTTATGTGCATTCATTCATTACAAAGAATTTTAAGAACTTTTGCAGGAAAATTCATGGAAAGGCAACTGTGGACCAGATAAAGACCTGCAAAAAACTTGCAAAGAAAGCTGACATCAAGTGTCCGAAATCATTTAAGAGCAAATTTGACGCTCATTTATTCATCAGACGATGCAGCAAGATAATTGCAAAGAATTTCGATCCAACAAAGCCGGTTCCATATTATCATGGAATGTCTCCTATTGGATTAAGTCTCAAACGTCTTGCAATGATTGAAGATGTCATAAAATGCGACAATAACAGGACAGGACATCGTGAACTGACACTGTTTGTCGCACGTATATTAAAATTACAGGTAACTGGCGGCGATAAAGAAGCTGCTGCTACATATATTTTGGATTTGAATCAGCGATTCTCTGAGCCTCTTTCTGAAAAAGAGGCTATTTGTGCTACAAAATCGGCAGAAAACTATTATGGAGAAGATGTGACATGGTTCAAAATATCAAACAAACTATTTTTTGATTATCTGGGCGTGCCGGATGAGGAAAGGAGCGTATATTTGAGCAGACAGAAAAAACAGCTGACTCCTGAGGAAGAAGAGGAGAGAAAGGCAAGACTCCGCAAACAGAAGTTAGAGTCATACTACAGACGCCGTGCTCGAAAAGGACTTGATACAATGGAAGAAAGACAGTCTAAAAAGAGAGAGCTCATTAAGGACTGTATTGCAAAGAACATGCGTATTGTAACAATGGTTGAAAAAACCAATATTGCAAGAGGTACTATCAGAAACCTCATTATTACAATGTTTGGAACTCCTGAAATGAAAAAGGTTAAGGCTCTTATGAAAGCAAACTCTACTGACGAGAAGAGTGCAAGAGAGTTTCTTGACAGCATTGATCTTGTCTTAAAGGCAAAGAAAGAAAAAGAAGCTGAAGAAGAGGCTGCTGCTAAGGAGGCAGCGGCTTCTGAGGCTGTTAAAAATGATGCTCAAAAAAATGTTCAAGACGAATTGAAATCTAATTATATTAAGGAGACTCTCCCTGCTCCTTGCGTCATGGAATGTAACCAGATTACTGCTGACAAGATAGTGGAACCAGATAGGCGTAACGAGATTACTGCTGCGGATAATACTGGAACGGATGATTGTGTAACGGACGCGCCGGTAATAGACTCGCCTGTAACAGACAACACTGTTGACAACGATGATTCAGCAGATAATGTAACAAATGAATATGCACGAAAGAACCGTAACAAACTCATCCATAGAATGATTTCTGTGCACGACAAAGAGGTTATGGATAACTACCTGACAAATGATGTTAACACAAGTGCTGCTGCCAAGGCGCAGTATAAGGCAAATATTGTAAGCAGGGATTGTGTTAAGCAGAGCATTGTTGACGCATTATTTGCTTCCGGATGGACATCTAAACGAGAGTGCTGTTAACAGATGACCGCTTAGGTGGTTCCGTTAGGAAGCTGCGGTCCACTGCTTGCTTTATAAAACAAAGATGCATATAAACTGGTAAAGACATAAACGATTAGGAATGCAAATGGAAGAATGCAAAACGACTACATGCTGACGGGTAACATAAACACGCTAGTTAATGAGCGGCACGGATATGTAAGCAAATAAATGAAATGAAGCTGGTGTAAAATGGTCAGTAGTATACCGGACAACACATAAACTGTTGATGCATTCTAAGTTCTGTATAAACGGATCCGTATTATAGTATCTGCATCATCATGGCTGATTGCATAAACGGTTAATGGTTTATCGGCAGATATGTAAACCGATTACATAAATCATCTCAGCATTCAAGCTTGTAAATATATAAACAGTCTGCACTGCATAAAGACGCGTATCAGGGAAAGGACTTTACATATGGTTACAAAAACAGCAAGAGGATTTAAACGAAATATTGAAGAAATGAATAAATACATTGATAAGATGCCGCATCATGTAATAATTGATCCAGCTGAATATAAGGAAAGGTTTGGATTTGACTGGCTATATGAACAGGATATTGTTGAAATCTTGGATAAAAGAATCGAAGAGAAACATGACCTGATAAAGATGGTACAGTATGTCTGCCCAATTTGTCATTCTGAAAAATGGAAATGCCCATATCCTATAAACCATTTTTATACAAAATCCGCTAAATGGCAGCAATGTTTAGAATGTGCTTACGTTGGTAACTTCGCTGAACATCATAAATTCTACTACATGAAAAACGTTTACAAAAACGTTTACATGAAACTAGACAATTGAGAGAAGTAGTAGAAATACCACTTGCTCATTTGGACAGTTTTAAATTTCTAAATATTATATATATAACAATAAATAATTATTTTTCAGAAAGGAATTGATTTTTATGGCAAAACCAGAAGAGCATCCATTGTATATAGGTGAAATAGCAGGACTTCCTACGTATTGTGATTACGACGATTTTGGTATTGAGGGGGTACATTTAATACAGGTACGTAAAGATAATGAGTATGATTTTTGTAATTCAGAGAATTATCACTTTACAATTTCTCTGGTTCCCGGCATTAACAGATGGCAGATTGCTGATGAAATTAATACCGAAGTTACAACCTACAAAAAGGATGAACTTGATAAGGCTGTGTATCATGCGATTAATATCTTCAATGCTGATAAAGCTCATGAAGATGATGAAGATGATGTGCCTGACAGCGATGATGAGGATGATATGGTTAACTTCATGGACTGTGGTATGTATTCGGCTTTCAATCATCTGAATAAGATATATGAAATGGAGAAAAAATACGGGCTTAGAGAATCCAATAAACATGTAATTTAACTGCATGAGTCACTATGAAAAGGGAATTTGTGGAATGGTTCATACCTCTGTGAGACTATAGGCTCATCGTCAGAGGAAAATATCTTTAAATATATAGAAAGGCAAAAGAATTGTCAGTTATGAATAGAACTTTTAAATACCGTTTATATCCTACAACTGAACAACGTGAGCTGTTTATAAAGACATTTGGCTGCTGCCGCAAGGCATATAATCTTATGCTTGCTGAAAAAATAGAGAGCTATAAGCAGACTGGCAAATTTGCAATGGTAACTCCTGCCAAGTATAAAAAAGAATATCCGTATCTTAAAGAGGTTGACAGTCTCGCATTGTCTAATAAACAGCTTGATTTGCAAAAAGCGTTTAAAAACCATTTCGATAAAAGCCGTAAAAAGAAAACCGGGTTTCCAAAGTTCAAGTCAGCAAAACACAGTAGAAAATCCTATACAACAAACAATCAGGGAACTACTATCAGGTTATTTGAAAACGGTATTAAATTACCCAAGGTTGGTATTGTAAAGGCTAAAATCCATCGCCAGTCGGAACCTGACTGGATTATTAAATCGGCTACGGTTTCACAGGATAGTGATGGAAAGTTTTATGTCTCTGTCCTGTTTGAATATAAAGAGTCAGTATGTACCTATGTTCCAGATACAACCAATGCCATAGGACTGGATTACGCATCAAACGGTTTATATGTTGACGACAACGGGAACGTTGGAACAGAGCACAAATATTATCGTGAAAGTCATGAAAAACTTGCCAAAGCGCAGCGTAAACTGTCGCGTATGGTAGGCTCTTGTAAAGGTGAAACCAAGTCTAATAACTATAAGAAGCAGTTACAGAAAGTTAATAAGATCCAGCGTCACATAGCCAATCAGAGACTTGACAACCTGCATAAAATATCAACTGAGATAGCCAATCAGTATGATGTTGTATGCGTAGAGACACTTAACATGAGGGCTATGTCCAATAAGGGCTTTGGCAACGGAAAAGCCACTATGGATAATGGTAACGGCATGTTCCTTACAATGCTGGAGTATAAACTGTCTGACCGTAATAAGATTTTTGTAAAAGTCAGTAAGTGGTATCCATCAAGTCAGTTATGTCACAGGTGTGGTGCCATTCATCCTGAAATGAAAGATACCAATAATCGTACAATACGTTGCAGCTGTGGTCTTGTTATGGATCGTGACCATAACGCAGCTATTAATATTAAACGAGAAGGGTTAAGACTGTTAATGTCATCAGCAACTTAATATTCTTAATCGTTAATACATACAACGGTACGGCAGGAACTGCCGAAACCTAACGCCTGTGGACATTGTGTAAGACCTGTTAGCATGGTATATATGTTAACAGGCAGTAGTGGTTTGAAGCAGGAAGCTCGGTTACTTGTAGCCGAGTAGTTCACTTGTAATAGGTAGTACAACAGCACAAAATATTCCATTAGAGTTAATAAAACCTTATCTATATACAACTCCTATATGGTTAGAACTTGAAACTAAGATTCAAATAGATAATAGACATTCATATTAAAGAAAAATGGATAAATTTAATTTTATTATGACAAAGAGCATTAACAATGAGTCCTGCTGTAAAGAAAAAACCCTAACAGTTGGCGACATTATAAACAATAATAAGTTTGATTTTAATACAAACTTTGCTATTTATCTCTGTAACAAGGAGGTTACATGACTATCAGTAATCACGTACTGATTATTGAAGCTGCCAAGAAAGAGGTGCCAGAATGAGCGGGTACAACAGGCAGAATTGCATGAGCAATAATGCGGTTGCTGCTTAATTTGCTGATAGTGCCAAACTTGACGCATAAACAAAGAAAAGAGACTTCATTATGAGGTCTCTTTTTTGTCTGTAAAAACCCATATTTATTGTGTCATATAAATAATAAATAAAGGAGGAAAAATATTATGGCAAAAATATCAACAAATGTTCCTGCAAACCCTGAGTTATATCTGACGCAGGATGATGGCTCTTTGGAAAAGTTTTCTGTTGGCGACAAAGTGACAATACTTATGCATAATCACAATATGCGTACAGGTGTGATTAGTAAAATTCAGTCTGATTACTTCTGCATACGTCCCGTTGACAGAACTTCCTTTCAATTTGATATTGAGTCTATTTCACTGTCAACTGTAAGGAAAATAAGGAGAGCATCAATTGATGACTTAAGTAAACCTTATTTTGATGAAGAGGAACGTGAGTTCTGGATGACCCATTATGTAAGTCGTGATGGAATTGTGGAACGTACACCTGCTGACATTGCAGCTATGCGAAGATACCTTGGAGAGGAGAACAAGTAATATGTTGTGTCGGGACTGCAAACATTGCAAGACAAAGCCTGTTGGCCATGTTTCGTCAAGAAGCTGGTGCGAGGCTCTTCCTAAAAAGGACCGTGGCATTCATTCGCATCTGAACACAGTTAATCCGAAGTGTCCACTGAAGATTAACAGAGAGTTTGTGAACAAGTAAATATGAAAAAGACTGGCATTAGCTGGTCTTTTTTTTTGTTTACTTCTGTTCAAAACTCATCTTTATTCTGTATTTCATAATATATAAAAAATAACAAATAAAGGAGGAAAAATATTATGAAGAGATTTGATTTAGGAATGTCAATCAACTACTGCCCGACATGGGGAGTAGTTGAATCAGTGAGAGAGTTTTTCCAGAACGCACATGACGAGGAGATTGTTAATCCGGAGAATAAAATGTACTTTGGATATAACAAAGACTCTAAGACATTGTGTATTGGCAACAAGAACGGCAGGCTTACAACAAATACGCTGCTTCTTGGTCAGTCATCAAAAAGAGACAACTCTGAAACTATTGGCCAGCATGGAGAAGGCTACAAGGTTGCAACTGTAGTACTTCTTAGAAACGGCAAGGGTGTTAAGGTTTATAATCGTGCTGACAAGGAAGTCTGGACAGCAAAAACTATAAAATCCCGCAGGTATCAGGCAGATGTTGTAGTATTTGATATTGAAAAAGTGTCAATATTTAAGTCTGTTCCTGACCATGACCTCATCTTTGAAATTTCAGGTATTGATGAAGATGAGTATCAGGCTATAGTGAACAGCAATTTGTTTCTGCAGGACTTGAAGGAAGGAGACGATTATATCGTTTCTAATCCGAGTTATCCTATCGCAACTTGTATGTGTAAGGTTTTAACTGGCAAAAGACATGCCGGAAAGCTGTTTGTTGGCGGACTTTATGTTACAACTAGTAAGTATGCCAAATATGGCTACGACTTTGCACCGGAACTTGTGAAACTTGACAGAGACAGAGGTTTTATTGATGGCATTGATCTGCAGTTTCTTACTGCAAAGGTCATTTCTGCAACAGGAAATGTGTCGTTAATCGAAGATGCCAGAAACCTCTGGGACGGATCATACTTCAAGTATTATCTGTCTAACTACAGAACTATTTTTGACGGTGAGTCTTATTCAGAAATGTTTGATAAAAGCTATCAGGAATTTCTGGATAAGTACGGACAGGATGCCATTCCAGTCTGCTATAGTGACGACTTCAATCGTCTGGCAAGAAACGGATTTAATCCGGTACTTGTTGAAGAGAAGGATTTCTTCTTCTACTCAGGCAGCAGCATGTATCATGATCCGGCTTCTGATATTGAAGATGAATCTGACGCTGGCGAACTGGCGGACAAGCTCGAGGACTGGTTTGCTGACATTAGTCTTGATCATGATTCTGATGAATACAATAATGGTGCCTGTATTGTGGGCAACATTATTGAGCTCTTAAGATCATTATAAGCATAAAAAAAGACTGGCATTTGCTGGTCTTTTTTTGCAGAAAATCTCTTTTAAATTGTTTATTTTGTTTAAGTATAAAGACCAGTGGTATTTATGCAATTTTGATTATTATGATGGCGAAGAACTGACTGTCTATAAAATTGATAAAACTGTTAATAAAATTATTAAATAAATGAAGGAGCAGACCACCATCTGCTTTTTTTTGCAAACTCCATATATATAGTGTCATTCAAAAAATAATTATAAAAGCCTGCTAATAAAAAGTCAATAGTAAAATGAATTATTTTT
>UMJI01028368.1_pt1 | contig 38937 bp, 34 predicted proteins | sample 1965991 | NCBI WGS metagenome assembly UMJI01 (sample SAMEA4836140, study PRJEB28245) | human gut metagenome | biome: gut microbiome; material: fecal sample | place: Denmark | collected 2008
AACATCTTGGCATAGGCACATTTATCTATGTTTTAAGTAGCAGAGATGAGACATGGCAACGCGTAAGACTGTGCCGGAGGCTGATACGCCAAAGGCACCAACGTCGGACGCACCGGCAAAAGATAAGGCTGAGGACTTCAAGCAGCATTGCATTGACCTCGGCATCAAGATTTGTGACGACGTAATGCACGGCAATGCGGGTGACCGCTACAAAGCCGTCGATGCAGTCGTTGCACTCTACAGCGCAGTTAAATGAGCGCATTGCGCTTTTTTATTTATATTTTTCGAGCCGCCATCGACAAGGGCGTACTCGTCACCGCACGTTAACGGGAAGGAGTCATAGACATGGACAACAACGACGAAAAGATTGTAGTAGACGAAGCACAGGACGCAGCAGAAGAGCAGCAGGAGCAGAAGGAAGCGATTCCCGACGAACTGGCAGGGCTGTCTGAAGACACCGCCAGCGAGATCATGAAGAAAGCTGGGCAGGACGAGAGCACGGAGGATGAAGGAGAGGCACAGGACGAAGCGCCTGACGAGTCTCACGCTGAGCAGGACAGCGACAACAAACCTGTAGAAGAGGCAGCACCTCTCCCGAATACTAAGATTCCGTATGCTCGCTTCAAGCAGGAAGTGGACAAACGCAGACAGCTGGAAGAGCGGCTTGCCGCACTGGAAGCTCAGCAGAAGCAGGTAAAGCCAACTGGCAATGTCCAGCAGGAACAGCCTCAGGCACCAGCACAGGAGGTACAGCAGCCACCTGCCCCACAGCTCAGATTTACACCAGATGTGCAGAAAGCATTTGACGCTACCGTCGACAAGCAAGCCATGACTATGACGGGGTTGAGCAAAGATGACGTCGACGCCATGGAATACATGGACGACGACGACCCGCGTAAGACGCAGTATCAGACTGCAAGGAAGTATGCAGAAGTAGCTATCATGCAGCAGATTTATGCAGCACAGCAGGAGCAGCAGAGACGCGCTAAGGTATTCCTCGATAACCACAAGAAGAATATCGATGGTTACAATGCTTTTGCACAGCAGGAGATGCAGGAGCCGGACTTCGAGCAGACAAAGAACTACGCGACAAACGAGTTCTTCGAGAGCTTACCGGCATCCCAGCAGCCTGTCATTGCAGGTGCATACGCTCGTATCGAGCGACAGACTGCGAACGACGCGGACATCATGCTCATTCAGAACTATTTCAAGAGCGCAAAGGCGGCATACAGGAAGAAGAATCCTGCTCAGGCCGCCCGCAAGAACACGACGAAGCAAAAGATGAAGCAGGCAGTGAGTATGCCTCGCGCAGGACAGGTTGACGGTACGTCTGGCTACAGTGGCGCCGTCACGGGCGAGACGCTTGCAGAGATGATGCGGACTACACCGTGGGGCGATATCCCCGAGCAGTACCGTAGCATGATTCTCTCAACGGCGACGCCAGCAAAATAATCCTGCGTGGCCTCACGGCCCGAAAGGATGAACAGAAATGGCAAATACTACTATTACGATTGCGCCGGAGCTTGTACAGCAGGCATGGGCGAAAGATACGTGGAAGGCTGGTGTAGAGCAGACTTTCTTTGATAAGTTTACTGGCACCAGCGCAGATTCGATTGTGCAGGTGCGCACGGAGCTTCAGAAAGGAGACGGCGATACCATCAATATCCCGTTGCTGATGAAGCTCAAAGGGAAGGGCGTCACTGGCGATAATCAGCTGGAAGGCAACGAGGAAGCGCTGATTTACCGTAACTTCAAGGTTACAATTGACCAGCTCCGTCATGCCGTTCGCCTTCAGGGCAAAATGGATGAAAAGAAAACGCAGATCAATATGCGCAAAGACGCGAAGATGGCGTTGTCTTACTGGCTGGCTAACATCATCGACGGCCAGATTTTCAGTGCACTTTCGGCAAATCCAACGTCTGATCGCGTATGCTATGCAGGCGGTAAGACTTCGGAGAGCGCAATCACAGCAGATGATAAGTTCACGGCAGACCTCATCGGAAAGGCTAAACGAATCGCAATGGCCGATAAGAACACGATGATTCGACCCGTAAAAGTCGATGGTCACGACACCTATGTGCTTGTCATTGATCAGTACCAGGCACGCGACCTCATGAATGATGAGAAGTGGCTCAATGCGCAGCAGTATGCGAATGTTCGAGGAGAGAAGAACCCGATCTTCTCCGGCGCACTCGGCATGTACGATGGCGTCGTTGTCCATCAGAGCAACGATATCATTCGCGAAACAAAGGGCGCAACGGACACACTGACTTCCCATGCACTCTTCCTTGGTGCGCAGGCCGCAGTCATGGCCGTTGGCGACAATCCGACTTGGAATGAGGATGACTTTGATTACCACAATCAGATTGGCTTCGAGTTCGGCCGCATCTTCGGTATTGCAAAGCCACAGTTCAAGTTCGACGGAAAGAACCTGACGGACTTCGGTTGCGTCAATGTCATCACGTCGTCGGTAGCAGACTAAGATATGGATTCACGGGCAGGAGCAATTAGGCTTCTGCCTTTTTTGTTCGAAGGTGGTGAGACTGTGCTGACAGCAAGCAATATCATTGAAAAAGTGCGATGGAATGTCAACGATCAGCAGGAGACAGGGTTTTCAGATGAGATGCTGTTGGGGTTCATCAATGACGGCATCCGGCTCTTGCGCCGGACAATCATGGACACAAATCCAGATTTGCTCCAGGACTATGACTACGTCGGCACTCTGCCAGCTGGCGTGCCCCGCATTGCACTTGCAGATGCATCGTCCGTGACGGTGCGGCTCTCTCGCGTCATCGAGGTGCGTGTGGGCGGCAAGGAGGTTCCCCGTGAGGATAGACGGAGAATCAGTGACTTAAGCCGGGTGGGCAGACCAATCTGTTACTACGTCGTGGGCAACAGTACGCTCGGCTTCTATCCTGTGCCTGACGAAGATGTTGACATTGAGGTTGTCGGCATCAAGGACCAAGAGCTGCTGACAAGTATGGATGACAAGTCACCCTTCCCTAACGAGTTGGATGACTTCCTCGTCGAGTATGTCGGCATCCGTGCGAAGTTCACGGACGAGTTTGACCAGTCTCAGGAATCGCAGTTATTTGCACAAATCACGCAGCAGATTGAGGCGTATGCACTCAACATGCTTCCGGCTGGCGTTACGGTCAATGGCGTGTGGGACCAGCCAAGAATCCGCAGGGACTACGGAAGGACTGAGATTCTATGAGGATTTCAAGCGAACATGCAAACCAGCAGACAGTAAGATTCTCGGACTTCTCAGGTGGCTTGAATACGACGGACGCGCCGGAAAGTATCGCAGAAAACGAACTGTCACGTTCCATCAATGTTGAGATATACAACGGACAGCTCAAGACGGTAGCGGGCGACCGTGCCGTATACAAGTCGTCTGACATATCGTTCAACAACATCATCTACGATGCAATCGAGTCTAAGATGCTCCTCACGGATACAGACAGGAATGTCTACTTGCTTGAAGACGGAACGCTCACGAGTAAAGGGACGCTGACTGGAAAGTCGGAAGTCCAGTACGCAGCATGGGAAGACGGAGTCCTCATTGCTTCGGGCGGCAAGCTCCAGTATTATCATGGCGGCACGCTTGAGACGATTGCCAATGCACCAGATGTATGTCGCGGCGCATTCATCAAGCAGGGGCGCGTGTGGACATTCTACGACGATGTGCTGAAATGCTCCGCCGTAGGTGATGAGACAGCCTGGACAAATGACTCAAATGATTCTAGCTCTTCTCAGTGGCTGCAAGTCGGCTACAAGGATGGCGGCAAGATTGTCGGCGTCTGCTCATTGTCGTCGGATATCTTGATCTTCAAGGATAACCACCACGCTTATCATCTGGCTGGGGCTTTCCCAAACTGGACATTATCTGAGATAGGCAGGCAGATTGACTGCAAGAGCTATCACGCTTGCGTCGCACTCGGCAACAGCACGTTGACTCTTGGGCGGGCGAAGATGCAGGCTGTCAGTGTCACCGACGATTACGGCGACATGATGGCAAGAGATATCAGCCAGAAGATTTACCAGGATATCATAAGACTGCCAGCTGTGCGCCTGCGGTACCTGCCAAGCCTCAACCAGGTATGGTTGCTGGGTGGCACGAGGTCGTTTTTGTTTCTTGATGCAAACACGGGCGGGTGGTTTACGCGCAAATACAACGACTACGTAATGGATGCAGTAGAAGCAGACGGCTCCATATATTTCTTGAAGCATGGCGGCCTGTACGTACTTGACGCGTCTTTGCAGAGCGATGATGGCAATACTATGCTATGGCGTTTTAAGCCAAAGACGCTGGTGTCCGATAATAACTATCTGATAAAGCGTGTTCGTATTGATACGACGCCTTTTCATGTAAGCTATGCTAGTGAAGCGCTGTATGTAGGACGTGTAAGACTAAGCATTACGCAACCAGAGAGTGCAGAATGGATTTATGAGAATTCGGGGACCATATACAACAGTGAGCTAGGCGTACTCGCAACACAATCAAGGGCTTTGGAGACAAACTCGGAAGAGTTGTATCTTAGCCCAGAAGAACTTCTTGATAGTGAGTTACCTCTTGTCTTGCAAAGCACATACCGGTCGGAGACGAGATGTGTGGACCGCGAAAAAAGCATCCACACATCGGCCTACGGGAGTGGAGGCGTCACTGTATTCAATTCGATAGCTTTTGACATAGTAGAGGTGTAATGATGGCAAAACTAACTGAGAAAAACATACTGGACTATCGTCTAGGCGGCGATAAACTAAGCGACTTTGCTTTGAAATATATGGCTGAGATCCCGAGAATCTACCAGTTCTTGAATAACATCAGGACGCATGACTCGGTAGGCACGGAGCAGATTGAGCCGGAGCCGTATCAGATCAAGGTTGAAGATGATAAATTCTACGTCCGTAACAAAACCAATGACGCGTGGCTGTATCTTTTTGACGCTGCGAAAAACGGCGGTATGCGGTCTGACTCTTTTGGCAAGCAGTCGGCTGGCAGTATCTCTAGCCGCCCGCAGGTCGGCAATACGTCTGGTGATGTGTACTGGGACACGGACAACGGTCGTGTCTATATGTGGCAGTCTGATGCATGGCACCTTATCCTGAGTTTGCATATTGATGATCTCATCGGCCATGATGACGTGCTGACAAAATCCGATCTGTCTGTCCCCGAAACGGGAGCTTTGGCAACCGCGCCAAACAAGCTTGTGCCACTCAATGCCAACGGTGTCCTACCGGTCAATGTGTCGGGCAACGCGGGGCAGCTTGCAGGGGTGAATGTGCAGATCAACAAGCTGCAAGATGGACAGGTACTCACTTTCCGCACGGCGTCGAATGTGTGGCGCAATGAGGATAAAGGCGTCGTCGGCGCGGGCAAGGCGCTTGCCATCAAAGACGGCGATACGCTTCTGGCTGAATTCTCTGGTGATGAAGCGGTCGAATTTGATACGGAGCGCACCGCACATGAGAATAACGAAGATGCTCACGTCAAGGCGTTTGCGAAGCATAATACGTCAGCAGATGCTCACGCCAATATCTTCGAGAAGGTACAGAGCATCGCGGCGGCCCATATGTACAATTTCTACTATCGGAGCGGTCAATTCCATACGGATGCAGCTACGCGTACTGCGCTGGTGTCTCCTGCGTATATCCTCGTCAATGTAGGCGGTAATGGCTATGAGTCAAAGGCAGCTATCACGCTGGATATCTCTAAGGATGCCGCGTGGGATACAGCTGCGCAGGAGTGGCAAGCTTCGCACGCTTATGCGGTCGGCGATGTGGTCTATCCTACATCCGGGCATACGACATACTATTACCGATGCATAACGGCAGGTACAAGCTCTACACTCACGCCGTCTTTCCCGACTACGCTCGGCAGCACGTACAACGATGGCAATGTTGTTTGGGAATGCCAGCTTGACTACACGCAGGCTGTGAACCGTAAGGGCAAGGACTTCTATGTCTATGCCTGCGCCGACGGCGATGCGCTGAAGCTGGTTGTGTCGCCGAACAGTACTGTACCGACAAAGTACACAGCAGACAGCTCTCGCAAGATTGGCGGCTTCCATTGCCTGTGCGCGGACGTCGGTACGATCAGCGGCCATGCGTTATCGGGCTACGTCGCTGGCGATATCCTGCCTGCATCGGTCTGGGATTTGAAGTTCCGTGCCACATCCGAGAATGAGGGCATGGTATGGGACGGCAGTCAGTGGGTTGATATCTATCTTGATTCGTGGAATGGCTCAAGCCTCGTGTCCGCATATGGCGGCGTTGTAGCAGATGGTTACAGCACAAAGCCCTTTCACGGTGAGCTTTTCGTCGAGGAGTTTGCGAAGGTAAAGAAGCATCTGATTTCGCGCGACCAGTATGTCGCATTTGCGAAGGGCTCCAACGAGAAAACGAACATCAAGGGGTCGGCTGATGCGAATACGACGGGCGGCCATGTAGATACAGCAGGCAGGCGCATGATCTCAAATATCGGCTGCGAAGACTGCTGTGGCTGGATGTGGCAATGGACGTCTGATATAAGCGGCCACCCAAATGCGTCTATGAGCAACAGTGATATGCCAGGTAGTGGTGGGCAGACGTCCAGCTCCGAAGGTGATCACTGGCTTTATGGGTATGGCTGGCAAGACGATGGACGTAGTGTTGCAAACATCAATGTTGACGGCTCTACAAACGTCTACGGTCATTCTTATGGCGCGCTGTCCCGTGCTTTTGTCGGCGGTGGGTGGGGCGCCGGGTCGTCTTGCGGTTCGCGCTCGGTCCTTCTGGCTGACTTGTCGTCTCGCCGGGCTGACGGCTGCGCGGGGCGGGGCGCGTCTGAGCCGAGGGCCGCTATCCTCTAGTCGCGTGGCCCGGCGGGACGCCGGGTCGCAGGTCGAGCGGCTTGATTTTTTGATTTTATTAATTTGTCTGTAATCGTCCATCTGGACTTTTTATAGAGGGCTTATGCACCGCCCGTGCTATTGTCGGCGGTAAGTGGGACGACAGGTCGTCTTGCGGTTCGCGCTCGGTCAATCTGAATAACTTGTCGTCTAACCGGAATGACGACAACGCGGGGCAGGGCACGTCTGATACGGGAGATAAAAAGCGTCTAGCCAAACATCCCTCGGCTGGGTGCATGAGCCTTGGCATAGCCAAAATACACAACGGGAGACGAGGCGGGCTAGTGTAGCCTTTGGCGAACGTCCGCCCCATTAAGGTGAAACTATGAAACGATATGGTGATTTCTTTACAAAGATAGTTGATATGGAAAATCTACATGAAGCCTACTACAAGGCATCTAAGGGAAAGCATTGGCAGCGGAATGTCCGAACGTATGATACGGACTCGATACCGTGGCTGATGAAGCTGAAGGAATCGCTGGAGCAGGGGACATTCCATACCGCATCCTACACAACAAAGCAGATTTATGAGCCGAAAGAGCGGACCATTTATATCCTGCCGTTTTACCCGGACCGCATCGTGCATCATGCGGTCATGAACGTGCTGGAGCCAGTCTTTGACAAGCTCATGATCTACGACAGCTATTCATGCAGGAAGGGGAAAGGGCAGCACGCAGGAAGCAGACGTTGCATGGAGATGGTGCGGCACAATCGTTATTGTCTCAAATGCGATATCAGCAAGTTCTATCCATCTGTGAATCACGAGGTGCTGAAAAAGATATTGCGCCACAAACTCAAAGACAAAAGACTCCTGGCCTTGCTGGATGATGTGATTGACAGTACACACACGGACACGAATGTACCAATCGGCAACTACTTGTCACAGTGGTTCGGCAATCTCTACATGAATGAGCTGGATACCTACACCAAGCAGCATTGGCATATCCGCGACTACATACGGTACTGCGATGATTTCTGCTTCTTCTCGAATGACAAAGACGAGCTGCGGAAGATTCGCGCAGAGTTGCCCGGGTATCTTGCTGACACACTGAAATTGAAGCTCAGTAAATGCCAGCTTTTCCCGACAGCGCAGGGCGTGGACTTTCTTGGATATCGTCATTTTCCCCGATATATTCTTGTGCGCAAGAAGACGGCGACGCGCATCCGCAGGCACCTCCGCGAGGTGATGCATCTCCTGAAACAAGGCCGCATATCGCCGGAAACAGCAAAGGCGAAGGTGGCCAGCGCAAAGGGATGGGTACAGCACGCCAACGCGCATCATTACGCCGTTGCTAATCATATCGATGAGCTTTGGGAAGAGGTGAGCGGCTATGCATAGATTCAGCGATTTCGCCAAGGAAGAGAAAGGGATGGAAGGAGACAAGGTGAGCATCAGCGAGCTTTTCAACCAGACCATCGTCGTATTGGCTTATCGGAAATTCGAGTCGCGGGCCGTCAAAGGAAAGACCTGCGTCGAAATCCAATTCAGGCTGGATGATAAGATTGGCGTCACCTTTACCAACAGTTCCGTCCTCGAACGACAGCTAGACACATTCAAGGACATGATGCCTTTTGAGGCGTCCATCAAGAAAATCCATAACTACTACACATTCACGTGAGGAGGCACAAGCATGGTAGGATATCCGCATACACTGAACACGAAGGAAGACTATCTTTTTGTGAAAGCCAATTTTCCGAAAGAGAAATGGCAGGGGGACTTCCAGGACTTGCTCGACAGCATGTACCAGTGGTATAACGTTGGCGCGATTGCCGACGAGTCGGCGGGTGTGTCGGATGATACGCATAAGATTGTCATCGACGAAGACCGCAATACCGGTACGAAGACATATTACCAGTACGAGAAAAAGATGGACGAGCATTGCAAGCTCTTGCGCTTGGGCTTCACGGAAGCAGAAGTAAAGGCGGCACTGTCATGACGCGGACGTTTGAGGAATGGATTCGCATTTACGAGGATAAGACTCACAATCCATTCCGAAGGCACGAAGGCTTTTCGCTGATCTTCTTCCTGGAACGAGGCTTCTGCGAGGTTGCGTTTGAACCGAAGACGCAGATGGTCATGGCATATCAGCTATGCGGCGATGGCCGATTCTGGAAGCGTGTCATGGATTCAATGGCTATCGTCTCAGGCTATAGCCATTGCGGGGCTATCTGCATCCGACACATCAAGCCGTACATCCGCTTCTTTGGCTTTCGCGTCGTGAAGGAAGAACAAACAACTGACGGTGTGCCAATCTACTATTGCGAGAACGCAGATGGCGAGAAAGCTCGATGCGCACCGGCATGGAAAGATACGGACGGCTATGCATACTACGTGACTTGGGAGGTGAAAGCATGGCAGACAAACAGCCAGCACAATCGGACGGATTAAAATATGTACCACAGGAAATACGTGACCTCTTAAGCAACTACCAGAACAACCCAAACAGTTACTCTGACAGACAAGCTATCTTCACGAAGCTCTATGGCAATGGTGGCGATCAGAGGAAACTGGCCGAGGCGATGGCGGTGAACGGAAACGCTGAAGGGTACCAGGGCTTGGCAAATCAGCTCAAACTTGCCTATCAGCCGACAGGGGACTCGATGCGGCAAGCACTCGCACGCAATCTATCCGACAAGAAGAACAAGTCCGTTCCAAATCTCAACGCCGTCGAGAACGGCGATACATCACAGCGGCAATCGACACAACCAAACTCAGCATGGAACGCGGAGGGAATCTATGGAAATCTCCCACAGAATAGTGCTTTGTCGTTCCTCATGAAATAAGGAGGCAAGTAATGGGATTCCTTCACACAGGAAAAATCATCAGCCCCGACATGCGATCACTAGATGATCGCGTTTACCGCAGATATTTCCGGCACTGTCGTTTCAAGGGCGGCGGCAGTACGACGGTCAACAACACATCGACATACACACCGACAGAATACGAACTTCAGTTACAGAAAGCGCAAGCACAATATGCCAATGCTATATCGCCAAACAGCTTGTGGTTGAATGACACGGCCCGCAACATCTTGCAGAATTCTATCGGCGCAGTACAGGTTGACTTCAATGGTCTGAACAATGTGGCGCAGAGTCAAATCAATCAGGCACAGCAGGGCTACAACAACTTGGCACAGGGAAAACTACCTGAGGCTTACTTGCAGAACATGCAGGACGCTATCCAGAGCGGCGTACAGAACAGCTATGGTAAGTTGCTCAACCGGTCGGTGCAGAATGGCGTTCTGAATAGCTCGGTCACGTCACAGGGGCTCAATGATATCAGCAAGAATGTGTCTGATACAATGGCACAGAACTATAACAATAATATCAGCCAGCTCAGCAACATCTATGGCAATCAGATTAACAGCGCGACGAGCGGTATCACAACGGCGGCGGCAGCACAGGAGGCAGCACAGCAACCAGCGCTTAACCTCTGGAACGCATCGCTCGGACTTAATGGCAGCACGACAAGCGCACTTGCGGCGGCTGCTGGCAAAGGCACAACTACCTCTTCTAGCACGCAGCGGACGAGTGGCGGAGGCGGCTTGCTTTCCGGCCTGATGGGAGGTCTGCTGTAATGGATGCTCAGTTACTCGGATTCCCCGACCAGAGTGAGGAACTGTACAAGAAGCTTCTCGCGCAGCAGGGGAACAATACATTGCAGAATGGCCTGCTCGGGTCTGTACCTACGCAGAATGTTACACAGGTTCCTACGCAGGTACAGGCGTCAAACATCAATCTGCCGAACGCTAGCGGCGTCGCGCAGAGTATGGCATCCCTCGGCTCTCAGCAACAGGCGCAGGCAATGAGCGGCAAGAACGCACTCATGAACCAGCGCGATTCGCAGATGCAGTCAACAACGGCGCAGGCCACACAAGGGGCGCAGACCGCTCAAGCTCAACAGGCAGCCCAGCAACAGCAGCTTCTCAAGCTCGCCATGATGCTATTCAGCGGTGGTGGCTCGGGCGCAGGAACGTGAGGTGATAGGAATGGCAACAAATTACTTGAATGGAAATGCCGGATGGCAGATCAATAATGCCAGCGGCATGGCAGAACGGAACCAGAAGGACGCGACGACGTGGCAGAAGATGATTCAGATGCTTAACGCATCGCGCACGACAGACCCTAGCACAATGGTAGGCTTTGCGCTCGGCAAGCTCTTGCGTGGCAGCTATGACAGCATGATTAACAAAAAGAACCAGAAAGCCGCTGCCAATGCGCAGAACGAGAATTTCGGCGACGGCTATGGCGGCTACGGCGGTAGTACGGGCGCACCTCAGTATGTGCGCGTCGGCTTCGACCCGAACAACAGTATCAGCATTGGCACGACGCCAGATAGGAGTATTGCGTTCGGGCAGGAGACAAAGACGACGCCGACGAGCAAGTTGCAGGCGTATCAGGCCAGCGCACCTGGCATGGACTATGCTTCGGAGCAGTATCAGAAGGTGCTCAATAACGCGGCTAGTAATGCGCAGTTCCGTCAGGGGCTTCTCGGCGCGTTGCAGAAGTCTCAGCAGGATGACCCGCTCTATTACATCGACAAGCTCGGCAATCCGAACGCGACGTTCTTTTAAGGAGGTATGAGAATGGCTGGTGGGCTTTTCACGATCAACACAAATCCATACAGCCGCGACAAGGGGGCACGTCTCGTGCCCTTTTTGTCGCAAGTGCAGGAACCGACGCCGGACCAGCAGGCGGCCATTGCGGCAGGCTTGCAGACGGGACTCTTGGGCGGTACGGAGAAACAGGCACAGGCGGCGGCTGACGTAGCGCAGAACACGGTGAAACAGGTGCAGCAGTCTCAGCAGGCACAGCAGGACGACCCGGTAAAATGGGCGGCTCAGCAGAACCGTGACGAGCTTATCCAGCGTGCTCTCTCCATGCAGGACAACTCGCCGGACCAGATGCGGGAACGCGACGTGCTCTATCCTCTTCCCATTGGCAATGGCAGATGGGACTCTGGCAATATCTACAACCGCCCATTCGTCAAGAATGATGACGGCACGACAAGCACGATGGTCTCACAGGTGTTCACGGACGACAATGGCAACCACGTCATCATGAACGTTACGCCGGACGGTCAGGTCCTCTCGGACGAGGATGCGCAGAAGCGTTACTACGAAGTGGGAGATAATGGCGTCGCGACGTTCGATAATCTTGACGATGCACTCAAGTTCGACAATACGCTGCATCCGCGCGAGGTCCAGCGGCTCAAGTATCAGAATGATCCTGCCGCATTACAGCAGTACGCCTATGACTTGGAACGTGCCGATCATCCAGAATGGTTCGACCAGAGCGGCGCGTATATCGGCCAGCAGGCGCAACAGGCACAGCCTCAGACGGCTGCTGACGCAGTGACGCAGGCAACCTTGCAGGGGGCGGCAAAGGAACAGGCACAGGCGCAGCAGCAGTATTCTATCCCGTTGCAGAAGGGGACCCTTATTTCCGGCCTGCTCACGAATCCAACACCGACGATGGTCGATATCCCTGTCGCGCAGGCTCGACATGGTATCCCCATGCAGGGAGCACAGGGCATGGCACAGGGGCAGCGGCTCAGCGCGCTCGGGCGTGACCTCGCGAACCAGCTTATCCGTGCAAAGCAGATGTATGCTAAGGCTCAGAAAGCCGGGAGCCAACAAGGGATGGATGCGGCACATGCCGCCGCCCTCTCCATTCGCCAGAGTGCGGCGGCGGCTGGCATCGACCTCTCAGGTTTCGGCGCAGGCAACACACAGCAGGACGCGGCACAGAATTTGCAGGATGACTACTACCGTGGTATCCAGAACGCGCTGTATGGCAATCTTGATGTTACGTCGGATGACTACTACAACCGCATCTATCAGGGACTCCGACAGCGCGGCTACAACGAAGAAATCTCCCGCAACGAGGCGGCGCGCCGTGCTGGCATCTATCAAGCGCAGCGCATGTCTCAGCTGACGGACGCACTCTACCAGTACGGCCTCTCGCCACGCGGCAGTATCAACCAGATTGGCACGCGCCTGCTTGCGATGATGAGTGACGAGAACGCAAACAAGGCCAACTACTACGCGAACATGTTCGCCGGTCCGAAGCAGGACTATGCATTTGACCGCCAGCAGGACACGGCTTCGACACAGCAGGCGTACAAGGAAAAGAACATGGCGACGAAGCAGGGCTATGACTTACAGCAGATGCAGTACAAGACGCAACTGACAGAACACCTCAGAGAGATCGAGGGTAAGATCAAGATGGCTGAACAGTCGCATGAGTACGGTCTCAAGGCTCAGCTCGAAGCGGAGAAGGGACAGATCAAGGCAGCTCTTGCGAATATCAATGGCCGGTGGGGCGTTGCAAAAGCACAGGCTTCCGGTAAAGGCGGCAGTAATTCATCTTCCGGCGATAACCTCAACAGTAAAGAGGCTCTTCATGTTATCACGAAGCTCATTGCGGAGAACCATAGCCCGAGCTACATCTACACGTACATGATGGATTCGCCGGGTGCCAATGTGAGCGATACCGAATTCCAGTATTATTGGAACCTGCCATCGGTACAGCAGTATTTCCACGCGGTGCAGGGCGCGGATGCGGACCCGAGTTACAGCTACATTGACAGCAGTAACGAGAATGGATAAGGAGGCACACCTATGGGGCTGAATGGAAAACAGCTTTTAGAAAACTTCAAAGAGGATGAGGCGTATGGCAATACGACATACACGCCGCCAGCTGATGATGATAGCGGCACACAAACTGGCCTGCTTGATGGTCTGCTTGGAAAGGTAGGCGCTGCGGCTGACTGGGTTAACAACAACATCGAATATGTTGAAAAATCTCCTGTTGGTCAATGGGTAGGCAACAATGTTGAATGGTTAGAGAGTACACCGGTCGCTCAGGCTCTTGCGCCGTCCAACTCTGTGATCAAGAATCTGCCAGCACTCTTAGGTTTAGCAATCAATGCATCTGTGACACCAAAGGATGATGACACTTTTGGTGGTAGTGCGTATAATGCACTCGCTAACGGCGAAGCAAACGTTATTGGTACAGTTGCTGACTTTTTGCATCAGGATGATTTAGCAGCTTCTATGCGTGCTTTGGCCGATAAGACGCAGGATGACACGCCTGTGGCCCCCGGCTTAGACTGGAATTATATTACCAGCCCGCACGGCCTTACACGTTCTACCTTCAATGCGGTTGGTTCCATGATTCCAACACTCCCATCTGTTTTTCTTGCACCAGAAAGTCTTGTTGCGGCTGCTGGACGTATCAGTCCTTGGCTTGCAAATGGTGCCCGCTTTGGTATGACTGCTATCCCAGAGGCTATGTCTGAGGGCGGCCAGACTCGCCGCGAAGCAATCGAAGACGGTCTAGATCATCCTGACCTTCGTGCAATCGGAACGGCAGCGAAGAATTTGCCTCTTCTTGCTGTCAGCAATACTATCGAAGGCGCTGTGTTAGGTGGCGGTCTTGGCAAGTCACTTGCAGGGAAAGCCGGTGAAAGCGTTCTAGCTCGCATGGCTAAAGCACCGCTCCGTGCAACACCTAGCGCTCTTGTTGAGGGCTTACAGAACGGCCTTGAGGAAGGTTTACAGCAGGGCATTCAGGACTCTTCTCTTGATAAAGAACATGGGTGGCTACCGTGGAATTGGAATGACGAACAGTGGCAGAATGCAGCGGAAGGATTTTGGGGAACGCTCCCCCTTGGCGCAATCGGCGGCGCACGCAAAGCGGTATTCCCTGGCAATGTATCTTCTGGCGGCAATACGGCGGCAGACTCACTTCTCGATCAGGCACAGGATGATATCGACAGCATCACTTCTCAGGCCGCTCAGCAGAGTGTTATACAGTTGGCGCAACAGGATATGGAGAATAATCCGTACACCGCTCCCACGGCCATGCAGGATACGCCCTACGAGGCTCCATCTGATACATCTGATACATCCTCGGGGTCTTCTTACGACGCTTCGGCGCTCGAAGGCGACCCGCAGTACACGGTATCTGGTGAAGTATCCAGCACGGATGTAACACCGCTCACAGACCAGAAGATGCGTCTGCTTGACGCTGCGTACTACAACAAATATGGCCAGCACCTTTTTGTTACGTCGATGAAGCGCAACGGCGATGGCGGCAGCTGGCACGACAGTGGGCAGGCTTTCGATACGGCTGACGACAACCTCGAAAACAACAAGGAAGCGCGAGATTGGCTCATCAGTGAGGGCGAAAAGCTTGGACTCACGCCGCTCGATGAGTACGAGCATCCTTCTGCTAACGCGACGGGTGGGCACATCCACTTCTCTGACCACGGCGAACCAATTCCTGACGGCATCCGTGTTGGTGAATCGGACTCCGATATGGATGATAGCGATATGGATGACAGCACGGGCGGTGTAGATTTGTCGAATCTGCCAGTCGGCGACATTGCCATGGCTATCGCACAGAACACAAACCTGCCGGTCAACTTCATATGGTCCCAGCTCTCACATGAGAGCGATGGCGGCAAAAGCAAGCTCGCCGTAGAAGATCACAATTACGGCGGCGTCAAAGGCACGGACGGCAACTATCTCCACTTTGATAACGATCAGCAGTTCATTGATTACATGTCGAAGTACTACCCGAAATACCGCGAGGATGGCATCTACGACGCGCAGACGGCAGACCAGTTCGCCGAAGCTCTTCAACATGGCGGCTACTTTACGGCAGACCTCGGTGAGTACGAGGGCGGAATGCATCGCTATCTTGAGCAGGCTGGCCTTTCTCAGGATGCTATGTCTGTCGGCAAAACTCGTCGATCGCGCGGCAGTAAAAGGAATAGTGGCGATAATAGCACGCCTGACCTCTCTGGCTCGTTCGAGATCAGCGCGGATGATCCTGCTATGGACAGCATGTTTGCATCGTTCGCGAAGGATTGGCAGAACATGTCCACGAACGCCAACGAGATCAATTTCTTCGGCGATATGTTCAATAGCCGTGACAAGTTTAAGGCTACGGAAGAAAACAAGCAGGCTATCCTCGACAACTATGGCGATGCGTTCCGCCAGTACGTGCAGGAGAATCAGCCGCAGACGGTACAGGCTGCTCAGACAGCGCAGGCACCGGCACAGCCGAAACAGGTGCCACAGCCGCAGCACATCGAGATGCAGACGCCGAACCTCGATAAAGCCAAGACTCAGCAGAATGCCCAGCAACCGACGCAGAGCGCACAGATGCCCACCGTACCGCAGGAATCACCGCGCAAGACCGTCAATAACCTTGCAACCGCGCGATTGAACAACATGCTCAGCGAGATTCCCGGCGACTCTTTCAAGAAGCTCGACCACATTCAGAAACTCGCTTACCTGATGACGGCGCGTTCCTATGCCAATGCCGTTGGCTCAGCTCAGGCCAACAACCATATCGACTCAATCATCAACAAAGTACGCCGTGCTGCTGGCTTCAATGGTGATGGCGTGACGGACGGCATGAATAATGCTCAGAAGAATGCTTTCTACCAGTCGTATACACAACAGGCATACGACGCCGCTCTCGATCTTCGCCGCAATGCTACGGACGATACGCCGACTAACTTGCAAAAACTGGACAATGCTATCCAGTTCTTGCAGCAAGAAGTAAAGAAGAATAGCGCACCGGCAAAAGCAGCTAAGACGAGTACGCCCGCACCGCGCACGGCTCAAACCGCGGCTCAAGCACCGAAGCAGACGGCCATCCTTACCTCTATCCCGGATAGCGCCATCGCGGCGGCGAAGCAGGCCGACGATGGATTCAGCGCGCCACTCAATATCTTCTCGGCAAATGAACAAAAGGCGTTCCGCAGCGCTGGCCTTGTCTACCGCGACTCCAACTATAACGGTACGGAGCGTGTCAAGACAGCACCACTCTTCGAAGAAGGAAATCGTCGCATGAATGGCGGCAAGGCCGAAACAAAGGTGAAGGCGCAGACGGCTGGCAAAGCTGACAAGTACAAGAAGGACGCTGAAAAAATCTATCTTCGCTTCAAGTCTGGAAAGTTTTCGACAGAGGATTCCATCAAACAGCTCAACAACCTCAAGAAGAAAGCGATGAGCGACAAAGCTATTTCCGATGAAGAGAGGGCAGACGTTATTACTGAAGCCGACAAGAATATCAATCGTATCAAACCACAGAAGGAGACGAAGGAACATGAGACTCAGAAGTACAGCAGTAAGACCGCCAAGACCACGCAGAGTGGCGAAGCCGAAGGATATCCGCATCAAGACGCCGAACCTGAAAAAGGCCGCACAGATGCAGAAGAAAGTGAAGTAAAAGCATCTTCCCATTTTGACACGAGCGACTTCAAGCACACGAAGACCGGCGAGATGATTCCTGCCGCGAAGATCAGCAGCAAGGTTGACGCGGATACCTACAAGGCCATCAACTCCATCGCGAAGAAGCACGGCGGCTACTACAACCGCTATGCAAAGCGGTTCCTCTTCAATAAAGGGGGTGCAGATGGTCGTGATGCGTTTGTTGAAGAAGCAGAGCGCAGCGTGTTCAATGGCGCGGATAGTGGCACGAAGGAAAGCAAAGCCCCGGTAAGTGCCGGAGTCAAGCGCTACAAGAACGCTATCGATAAAATCAAGAAGCAGTATGACGATGGGGAAATCGACATTGACGAATACGACAACCGTTTTTTTGCGCTCGGTGACAAGTGGCTGCGTGATGCGCATCTCACTGATGAAGATAAAAAAGAGGTTGCTGCCTACTCAGATAAGATTGATGCGGCTGTCGAAGCAGAAGAAACGAGACGCGAGAAAACACGCTATGACTTCATCAAGAAAGCCGCTAAGAGTTACGCTGCAGCAAAGCCGCAGGAGAAGGACGACTCCATCTTTGGCAGCGTCGAGGACGCGGACAAGGAAATGCTGGACGCTCTCGGGATCAGCGAGGACGATCTCACCGACGACGTACTGACGGCCCCTGATGGCATCAAGAATACGGCAGAAGAACGTGAGAGATTGGAGAAAGAACTTTCCGCAGAGCTGAACAAAATGTCAGCTATGCCGATGTTCAACCCGAAAATCTACACGCTCGGCCTGAAACTTGCGATGACCTACGTCAAGGATGGTATCAACACTGTCAAGAAGCTCGTTGCAAAACTCAACGCTACGTTCGGCGACAAGATTGGGCCGTGGGCGCCTGCGCTGGCGGAGACGGTTCGCACGTGGCCGAAGGGTGTTCCGTTCGACGAGAAGAAGGTCATGGCCATCTCGAAAGCTGTCGGCGCTCGCTATGAGAACGGCATCACGTCTCTTGATGGTATGCAGGCCGACATGAAGAAGCTTCTGAAAGGACAGCACGATTCTTTTGCCCCCATGATTGAAGCATCGTATAATGGTATCAGAAAGTTCTTTGAAGCACAGGAAGGAGAGAATGACCATGCTGATGACAGCACCAGTGGACTGGCTGAACGAGCTGGCAGAGGGTCCGATTCGGACGCAGTGGGGCCTGATGATGCAGGCGGAGAATCCGGCAGAGGAAGCGGACGAGGTGTACAAGAGACTGAAACCGAAGTACGGCCACAAGGTGGCGTTCGCGTTCGGAGTCGCAGCGCCGCTGCTGGCGGAGAGGCTGGCGATCGCGGAGTACAAGTTGAAGAATCCAGCGATCGAGCCGGTAGCGCCGGAAGTGCTCACGTATCCCGAAGCGTTAGCGATAGCTACGAGGGAAGTGTGGGACATGACGCTGACCGAACAGCAGCAAGTATTAGACTTACTGAAAACAGACGAGACAATGCAAGTCCTGCCGGAGCTCGTGCAAGAGCTGTAAAGCCGAACAAGTCCGGCAAACGTGGCGATCTGGGCAGCATCAAGAATGACCTGCCCATGCTCAAGCCGGAACAGCAGGAGGATGTTGAGTTCATAGAGACGCGCGTCAATGTCAACAACAAGCCAGGTGTCATGCTGACGAACGGCACGGGCACAGGCAAGACCTACAGCGGCCTCGGCTTTATCAAGCGTATGTATGACGCAGGCAAGAAGAATATCCTGATTGTCTCGCCTAATGAGAGCATCAACGATCAGTGGATTGAAGCAGCGAACAAGCACTTCGACCTCTCTATCGAGAAACTGAGCAGCACGAAGGACAGCGGCAAGGATGGGGGAATCTGCATCACGACGTATGCGAACCTGCAAGCAAACCGTGAGCTGGTCAACCGCAACTGGGATGCAGTCGTCTCCGATGAGTCTCACACGCTCATGCAGAACAAGGACGGTGAGGAAACGGGCTATTTATCCATGCTCCGCGCCCTCACGATGAACCCGCGCGGCGCCTACAAACGCTTCAAGCTCCAGCACCGCACAAAGGAAATACGCGCTCTTGAGAATCAGATTGAAGAGCTGGAGAAGAAAGCCAAAGCTATCTTGCGGCCATATGGCGACAAGAAGAAAATCTCGTCTGCCGACAAAGCGAAGGTTGACGCCTTGCAGAAGGAAATCGAAGGCCTCGATAAAGAGATGGAGGGCATCTTTATGAAGATGTCTCCGGGTACAGATAAGTTGATGCAGGACCTTAAGGCGGCCTATCCAGAAGAGAAGCGCCCGAAAGTCCTGTTTCTCTCGGCTACGCCGTTCTCTCATGACAAGGACATCGACTATGCAGAGGGCTACCTGTTCCACTACGACGAAGATACGGGGCGCTATGGTGGCTACAACGTCGGCACACCGTCCGACCAATTCATGGTCAAGCACTTCGGTTATCGGATGCGCACGGGCAAGCTGACGCGTCCGGACGCAGAGGTGGATAGCCGCGCCATGGAAGTCCAGTTCCACGACGATCTCGTCAACTCCGGCGCGATGCATGGCCGTCAGATTGATGTCGACAAAGATTACGATCGCGGCTTCATTCTCGTGGATGGCGGTATCGGCCACAAGATTGATGAGGGGTTCAAATTCCTCTCGGACAATCACGCGGCCTATGGCGAGCTCTATCGAGTGCTCTCGAAGCAGTTCAACAAGTCCCAGCAGAAATACCTCATCGAGTCCATCAAGGCGCGTGAGGTCATCCCTCTCATTCAGGAGTATGTCAAGAAAGGCAAGAAGGTCGTCCTCTTCCACCAGTCGATGGTGGAACATAAGAACATCCACCCGTTCCAGCTGAAACCGTCGGCTGACCTTGCTGAGAACAATGAGGTGTGGGCACAGTGGAAGGCATTCAAGTCAGCACGGCCTGACCTCGTCAATCTCTCGCTCGGCAACATCCCCGCACCGATGGAGACACTGCGCAAGGAGCTCAGTGGTCACGCCGTGTTCATCAATGGCAGCGTGCCCAAGAAAGACCGTGCAAAGAATATCGAGCGGTTCAATGACGATGACAGCGGTGTGAATATCATTGTCTGCCAGCAGGACGCGGCAAACGCCGGTATCTCGCTGCATGACACGACAGGCACGCACCCGCGCGTGCTCATCAACATTGCCATGCCGGAGCGCCCTTCCTATGCGATGCAGATTGAGGGCCGTATCTACCGCGTCGGCAATGCATCGAACGCCGTGTTCCGTTACCTTTCAACGGGCACGGATATCGAGAAGAACATGTTTGCCAGCACGATTGGCGGGCGTGCGGCCTCGGTCGAGAATCTTGCCGTCGGCAATGCAGCTCGCGGCCTTCGCGAATCGTTCCGTGACCTGTATCAGGAAACGATGGATGGTTCGTGGAAACGTCGCCTGCCGGGCGCAGAAGGGGAAGGCACGGGCGGCAAGGAAATGGACTACGCTGTGACGGCGGACCTCTCAGAGTACGACCGCGCGAAGTCGTTCTACTTCGCTCATCAGAAACGCACATCGAAGACGAAGGCACAGGAAGGCAACGACTACTTCGCAACGCCTGAGCCTATCGGCTACAAGATGGTGGAATGGCTCGGACTCAAGTCCGGCGAAAAAGCGTTGGAGCCATCTGCCGGTCATGGCGCAATCTCGCGCTGGTTCCCGGAGACGACGGAGCGCACGATCGTAGAGCCGTCTGCACAGCTCGTCCCATTGGCGCAGATGAATACGCCGGGAGCAAAGGTGGTCCAAAGACGGTTCGAGGACTTCAATATCGTCAACAAGTTCGACGGCATCGCCATGAACCCGCCGTTTGGCACAGGCGGCAAGACGGCTATCGAGCACTTGCAGAAGGCGTTCAAGCAACTGCATGACGGCGGCCGCGTCGCCGCGATCATCCCGGAAGGCCCCGCCGCAGATAAGCGTTACGACAAGATGATGGATGAGATTTCTTCAGAGGTCGTCCCGATTGCGGATATCCATCTCCCTGCTGTGACATTCTCGCGAGCCGGTACGAAGGTCGGCACGCATATCGTCGTCCTCGACCGCTACACGAACAAGGAAGAATATCAGACTGCGCTTGATAATGTTGGAACATATGAGGATATTGACCTTCGCGACATCAACGATATCAACGCACTGTTTGACCGCATGGAGAACATGGTCATGCCGGAACGCTACGATGCTAGCAATGCTCGCAAGGCGGAACTTGCGCCGACTCCGGCCGTACAGCTGGACGAAGCGCGGGTAGAAGGTGTGCCGGGCGAAACGCCAAACTTCACGGCTGATGAGTATGAGCATACGAAGACGCACGAAATCAAGTTCCGCGCCCACCCAAAATCGTACCTCGGCGACAACTACAGACCTATCCAGAAACTTGCAAAGGCGCATGGCGGCTATTACAGCCGCTATGCCGATAACAGTTTCCTCTTTAAGAACGAGGAGGACCGCGATGCTTTTGTAAAGCAGGCGGATGAACTGCTCGGGGAGAAGGGGGAGCGCTATAGTGCGGAGGAGCAGCAGGAGGAGCAGGCCCAGGCGCTTGACGAGCTCAAGCAGGAGGTCCGGGATGCGCTTCCCAGCGCACGGGATATCCGGGACGATGGAAACCGTCTTTCCTTTACCATGCCGAATGGGGCAAAGGTGGAGGTGCAGCTCTCCCCGTCTATCGAAGTCAGTGACACGGAAGCCGGAAGGGCGCGTGCGGCACATGGTATCAAGCCTAGTGCCCGCATCAAGATCAACGGCCGGGAGCGTACCATCGGTATGACGGCCCTTGTCGAACTTTCGCAGCTCGGCAGGAAGGGTTCGGCTTACCACGAGGCTTTCCATGCCGTCTATGACCTGTGCCTGACGGAGAAGGAAAAAGCGGCGCTGCACCGGGCATTCGATAAGGAAGCCAAAGCGCAGGGCCGCGATGTGTACGAGGTCATGGCTGACAAGTACCGTGACTGGATGATTGCGAAGCAGAAAGGCCGGCATACGCTGTACGGCAAACTCTGGCAGAAGGTTAAGGACGCGGCGGCTAAACTTGCGCGCGTCGTGCGTGGTGCTGACAGCGCCAGCGATGTGTTCCGCAAAGTGGCAAGTGGCGAAGCGTGGGAACGTCCTCTCAACGAAGGGAGTAGTGATAATCGCTACCTTGTTACGAATGAGGAAGTGCGGCCAGATACAGAAGTACCAATCGTTGATGTAACGAATGAGAAAAAAATCAATGTGAACAGTAATAAAGCAGCTGCCGATATTGCAAAATCTTTACAAGGAGTAACGTTCCGTATTATTGCTTCAAATGGTGTCGGGAAGATTGAAACGCTAAAAGAGGGCAAGCACTTTGTTCATGGTTCTAACAATCTTGGACGATTCGATAAAACAAGAGCGAAAGCATTGTCTGTTTCGGAAAAGATACTAGACAACTGTGTTTACATTGAAAAACATCCTGATGCAAAGCACGGCACAAATCATAGATATATTGAACTGTTTGCAGCCGTGAAGGATGGCAGAAACATGGTTCGCTTCCGCGTGGTAGCCAGAGAAGGCGACGCTGGCAGTGGAGAGTTCAAGATTGGCCAGGTAAGATTCTATGACATAATAAAAGATGGAAAACTTCCCATGTACGACACAAATGGCCGTAATTCAATAATGGGAAGTTCTCCATCTACCCTCACTGTAGCAGAACTCCTTAAGAGTGTCAAGGATAGAAACGGTCATCTCTACGTGAATAAAGATGGATCATTGAACTACGATGCGCGTATCTTCCGTAACAGCGAGGAACAGGCGAATATCAGGACTTCCATCGAAGATTCTGAAACGCGTTATTCAGCCGAAGAGGAGAAGGAAAAGAAAGGTGCACAGTCTTTCATTAAGGCCGCCGCCTCCAAGCTCGGCAAACGCATGGGCGTCAAGTCGGATAAGATCATCGCGGAGGAAGCAAAAGCGAAAGAGGGTATTGGCATCCTTGATTACCTGATTGCCTCTCCGTCTCGTGTTGCTACTCGCGTCAAGTCTTTCCGCCAGTTCTACCGCATGGGTGTCCGTGCTATGGATGTGCTGACGGAGCGCCGGTCTTATTACCAGCGCAAGCTCGGCAAGGCTATGCAGCTCGTCAAGAGCAAGAACGACTATGAGGAACTGACGGATATCCTGCTCAGCGGCGATGCAGAGGGCAAAGAGTGGACAAAGGAAGAACTTATCCAGAGCGGCACGAAAGAGAATGTCGCCGAAGCTTACACGCGAATCCGCCGTCTGATGCGTCAGGCGTACAAGATGGTCAACGAAGCGCACAAGCATCCGAAGACTTACTCGAAGCGCTTGTCTGACAGCAAGATTGAAGAGCTGCGGCAGAATCCGTTCGTCAAGATCATGAAGATTCATGACGAGGAAGATGACGGTCGCCATCTTGTGACGTATCGAGAATTTGCCAACTATGAGCACACGCTCGAAGGCGTCACGAAGCAGGCTCTCGATGGGATGCGCGTTGACGAAGATATGCAGGTCCTCGAAGCGACAAAGCAAGCAGACGGTACCTACAAGGTGCGCGTCCGTGAAGGGCGCGGCGATGTGACGAACCGCAAGGGCTACATCCCGCACTTCTTCCATAACTACATGGTGGAAGTACGCGATGAAGACGGCAATTACGTGACGACGATCACTAGCGGCAGGACACAGCGCGAAGCTGTCAAGAAGGCCGAAGAATGGATGAAGGACAACGAGCTCGAAGATGGGCAGAAAATATACATCCATCCGAAAATCTTCGACTTCACGCGCTACGGGATGAGCGAGAAGGGTATTGTCCAGCTTGGTGATAAGGACTTCTATGCACTCATGAATCGTGTTGCCAAAGACAACGACATGAGCCTCGAAGAGGCTAAGGATCTCTTGCAGAATGTCCACCAGAAGAACCGTCATCGCTTCTTTGGCAACGTCCTGCATCGCAAGGGTGTCAGCGGGTTCGAGACGGATATGAATTATGTGTTGAGCCACTACTTCAATTCCGCATCGCGCTACTATGCAATGGAGACAGAGTTTAAGCCGCAGGCTATCAGTCTGTATGAACGCCTCTTCGGTGACTTCGCCAAAGACTCGAAGAGCTCGCTCGCGCAGTACGTGAAAGACTATATCAACGATGTGAATGGCACGCCTGCCGCTCTGGAACGCGGCTTCAATGAGGCGCTTATGCGCTCAAGGGCATACCGCTACTTTATTGTCTCGCACTATGGCGAGCGCGCTGTCTTGCAGTTGTCGGGCAATATTGCTGGCGCTACGACGTACATGTGCCTCGGCTATTTCAACGTATCGTCAGCCCTGCTGAACCTCACGCAGGTCATGAACAGCGCGGCCTACATCGGCGATGTGAGTGCGCTTGGCAAGTGCTTATCGAAAGGTATGCACCGCAAGTTCTCGATGCATGATCTCAAGATACTCAAAGAGACGAACGTCCTCAACGACATTGGCCTTGACAGCGGCAGTGGCTACGATGTGAACCGCATGAGTGCAAAGAATCTGCTCGGCAAAATCAACAAGGCAGGCATGTCCTTCTTCAAGGTTTCTGAGCAGACTGTCCGCATCGGCACGGTCCTCGCTGCTTATGAATCCGGCATCAAGCGCGGCATGTCGCATGAAGAAGCGATCGACTTCGCGAAAGAGGTCAACCAGAAGTCAAACTTTGACTACTCGGTAGCCGATGCGCCGAACATTTTCCGCCGTGGCAGCTTCCTTGCTCAGCTTGCACTCCAGTTCAAGAAGTACGGCATCAAAGAGCTGGAAGTTATGGCAGACATGCTTTCGCCGCGCACGAGCCGCAAACAGAAGCTTATCTTCTGGGGCACGTATCTTCTTGCCGCTGGCCTCTGCGGCCTACCTGCTCTCGATTGGCTCGATCCGCTGCTCGCGTGGGTAACCGGTACTAAGAGCCCGAAACTTGCTGTCCAGGCCGCTATCATGGAAGCGGCTGGCGGTACGCCAATGGGCAAATTCATCGGCCGTATGGCGATGTACGGCCTCCCTTCATCACTTGTTGGTGTTGACCTCTCAAGCCGCGTCGGCATGTCTGACGTCGTGCCGACAGAACTTAAGGGCTTCCTACCTCCGCTTGCGACAAAGATTCCGCAGTTCATGCAGGATATCTTCTCAGAAGCGAAAATCAACGCCGTTCGTGATTTCTCGCCTGCCATCTACAATCAGATTGCAGCGTGGGGGACGGGTAAGTCTTACGATAAGCGTGGCCGCATCAATGCAGAGTACAACACGTTCTACGACAAGCTACTTCGCTCTATCGGGTTCAAGAGTACGGACGAGCGCGTGGACAGCGATATTCGCCGCATTACATCAGTACGTCGCAGTGAACTCAACGCTGAGAAGCAGAAAGCCGTCGATGCTTACATCGCACATCCAACGCCACAGAACATGCAGAAGCTCAAGGACCTCGGCATCAAGGACTCGACGGTCAAGAAGGAACGTGAGCGCAAGAATGAAGATAGCTACAACCGCACGAAGGGCGGCATGACAAAGAAAGAAGCACAGGAGAACCAGCAGCTTCTCAATTTCAAATAATGAGCCAAGAGCAATTTGCAAATTTTGCACATTGCTCTTTTTCTATAATGGAGGTAAGCATGAATAAAGACCCGCCGGACATACCGGCCGCATATCTTATCTACTATACGAGGTATAAACATGACAGTAAATGATGCAGCTATGATCGTCTCGATCACGGCGACATGCGGAGGCATCTTCTATAAAGTCTGCCTCTCTCCACTGGAGAGGAGCATTGATAAATTGTCACGGCTCATCGACGAGCAATCCGACATGATTTCTAATGACCGCGTGAAGATTGCGGAAGTCGAGTCATCTTGCAGCTCGGCACACCATCGCATCGACCGCCTTGACCGTATCGTTGACGAATGGAAGGGGGATAGGCGATGAAAGATAAGATTGTACGCTTCTCACGGTGGGCGCAGAAGAATTGGCTCGCCCTTGTGATCTTCTTGTCCGTACTCATGATGCTCTTCCTGTGCGCCGTGATGTTCTCGTGGCTCTATGGATACTGGAGCAATGCACTCAGAGGTACGCGTTTTGAGCTGGCGTCGTGCTGGACTGGCATTACGGTCGTTGGCACAGGCATCGCTGGCATTGTCGGTTTGGGGAAGGCCTGCTGGACAAAGTACGGAATGGACTCACGCTACAACAGCGAACAGGGCAAGCCCTACATCAGCAATGTTGCAAGCGCCGTGACTGGCGCGGAAAGGAAAGGTACAGTACGATGAGATACGGTATTGATGTTTCTGAGAATAACGGCTCGATTGACTGGGAGGACGTGCGCGAAAGCGGCTGTGATTTTGTCATTGTCCGTTCTTCCTACGGCCTGAATAGTCGCGACGAGAAATTCCTTGAACACGTCAACGGCGCTCATGCGGCCGGCTTGCAGTGCGGCGCGTATCATTACGGCTATGCACTGACGCCACAGGAAGCAGTGCAGGAAGCCGTGAACTGCCGCAACGCCATTGCGGATGCAGGCGTACTGTTGGAACTGCCAGTATTCTACGACATGGAAGATGCAGACGGCTACAAAGCACGTCACGGTTTCGACTTCTCGCGCGAGAACGCAACGGGTATCTGCCGTGAGTTCTTGAATCATATCCGCTTGGATTGCGGCATCTATGCGTCTAAGTCGTGGCTCGACGATCTCATCGACTGGCGTGACCTCGGCTGTGCAGTCTGGAACGCGCAGTGGATGAACGGCGAGAATCCGACTCCCGACACGAGCAACGATGACCTTGGCGGCATGATGTGGCAGTACACAGACAAGAAACTCATTACTGGCCACTTTTACGACGGCGATATCATTTACTGAGGTGATACGATATGGAGAAAGTGAAAGCGTGGGCACTCGCTCACCGCCGCATTATCGGTGGCGTAGTCCTCGGCGTGCTTCTCGCTGTCATTGCTGTGCTGCTTTTTCGTGGGTGTAAAACGGAGCCGCAAAAAGTGACCGTCGAGCCGCAGAGCGAAGCACAGACAGAAACGGGCGTCGAGAAAGCTGCCGACAAAGCGCAAGTACCTGTCAGCCGCCAGCAGGCGCAGGATGCAGCGCAGGAGATACGCTATATCTATCAGCATGACGATCCGCCGGAATACACCATCATCACGACAGGGGGAGACGTAGAGAAGCAGGCGCAGGCCGCGCAGGAGCGCGCTGGCGCTGACTTCTCGATTGTCGCGTCGGGCGATGGCGAGAAGGCTGACGTCGCATCAATTGGCAAAGACAAGCCGGTCGAGCTGAACCAGTACAATGTGCAGGCGTACAAAAGGGTGCTGCACACGGTCGAGGCGTCGCCGGACATCGAAGGCGGGCGCGGTATCGCCGAAGTCGGCTACAGCGTCTCGCGTAAGGTATCCCGTGACGGCAAGTATTTAGGTGTAGGAGCTTCCTACAATTTCGACAACGACAAAGCATATGTCAAGATGACATACACGTGGTAACAAAGTCTTGCAATCTGTATGAGAGGGCTGTCCTTGCGGGCGGCCCTCTTTTTACGTGCAAAGATTTCCGACGTGGCCGACGCTTGTCTACGATTTGTCTACACATCTAGCGCGGAATACTATTTAACACTATTTACACGCATTTCTTTTCTTGCTTGTATTGCGGCGGGAATCAACGCACGGCGCGGAATCTTATTTACTGCTATTTACACTATGTGACATGGACGTTATAATAAAGAGATAGAGAAAAAGGAGGAATTCCTCATGAGATTTTCAAAATGGCAGGGCTGCGGCAATGATTTTGTCCTGGTCGACTGCTTCAAGGAAAACGTCGATGATTTCGCTGCGTTTGCGAAGCAGGTCTGCGACCGCCACTACGGCATCGGCGGCGACGGCGTGCTCTACGTGCTGCCGTCCGATAAGGCGGACTTCCGCATGCGCATTTTCAATACAGACGGCAGTGAGGCGGAGATGTGCGGCAACGGCATCCGCTGCTTCGCGCGCTATCTCCACGACTTCGGCCTGACGGATAAAGAAGAGTTCACAGTCGAGACGGGCGCTGGCATCCTCGTGCCGCGCCTGCAGCTCGAGGCGGGCAAGGTCACGGGCGTGCGCGTCGACATGGGCGAGCCGGTGCTCGAGGGCGAGAAGATCCCCGTCAAGGGCTTCGGCATGGACCGCGTCATCGAGGAGGATATCACGGTCAAGGGACAGAACTACAAGATGACCTGCGTCTCGATGGGCAACCCGCACTGCGTCATCTTCGTCGATGATGCCGAGGCGTTCCCGATCCACGAACTTGGTGCCTCGTTTGAGTCGCATCCGGCCTTCCCGCGCAAGACGAACACGGAATTCGTCGAGGTGCGCGACCGCCAGCACGTGCGTATGCGCGTCTGGGAGCGCGGCGCTGCTGTGACGCTCGCCTGCGGCACGGGCTCGTGTGCGACGGGCGTCGCCGGTGTGCTGACGGGCCGCACGGACCGCAAGGTCGAGGTCGAGCTCGACGGCGGCAAGCTCACGGTCGAGTGGGATGAGGCCACGAACCATGTCTTCATGACGGGCCCGGCGGAGCTCGTCTTCACGGGTGAGATCGCGTACTGACGGGGGTGAGGCTATGATCAGGAGCATGACCGGCTTCGGCTCTGCCGTCGTCGAGAATGAGGAATACAAGGTATCGGTCGAGGTCAAGGCCGTCAACCAGCGCTTCCTCGAGCTGTCCTTCCACATGGGGCGGGCGCTCTCGCCGTTTGAGGACAATTTGCGGCGCCTCGTGCGCCAGACGGCTGCGCGCGGCAAGGTCGACATCTTCGTCAACTATCTCGACAAGCGCGAGCACGCCGCCTCCATCCGCGTCGACAAGCAGCTCGCCGCCTCGTACCGCGCGGCGCTCGACGAGCTCAGCGACTTCCTGCACCTTGCGCGCCCCGACGACGTCATGCAGGTCGCATCGTACCCCGATGTCCTGCAGGTCGAGAAGGACGAAGAGCTCGCGGGCTTTGAGCCTGTGCTGCGCGCGGCTGCCAGTGAGGCCCTGCGGAGCTTCGATGCGATGCGCCAGGCCGAGGGCGAGAACATCGGTCGCGACTTCTTCGTGCGCCTCGGCGAGCTCGAAGCGTCCGTCGAGCGCCTCAAGGCTCTCGCGCCGACGATTGTGCAGGCCTATCGCGAGCGCCTCGAGAAGACGCTCGGGGAGCTGCTCTCTGAGCAGGAGATCGACGAGACGCGCATCATCCAGGAGACGGCGCTCTACGCCGACAAGGTCAACTACACGGAGGAAGTCGTGCGGCTCGGCAGCCATTTCCAGCAGTTCCGCGCCATCCTCGCGTCGGCGGACGGCCCCATCGGCCGCAAGCTCGACTTCCTGATCCAGGAGATGAACCGCGAGACGAACACGATCGCCTCGAAGGCGAGCTCGGCCGAGGCCGCGCAGCTCGTCGTCGACATGAAGAGCGAGATCGAGAAGCTCCGCGAGCAGGTCCAGAACATCGAGTGAGGCAGCTCACGATTCACGATATGGAGGAAAGGTGAAATGGATATCAGCTTAATCAACATCGGCTTTGGCAACATTATATCGGCGAGCCGCATCGTCGCGATCGTGAGCCCGGAGTCGGCGCCCATCAAGCGCATCATCCAGGAGGCGCGCGACAATGAGCGCCTGATCGATGCGACGTATGGCCGCCGCACGCGCGCCGTCATCGTCATGGACAGCGACCACGTCGTGCTGTCTTCCGTGCAGCCGGAGACGATTACGCACCGCATCCTCGTCGAGGATGACCCGAAGGAGATGGCGAGGGCCAAAGCAGAGATGAATCGGAATACTAAAGGAAAAGATGAGGTAGAATGAGCAAAGGGTTATTGATTGTGATTTCGGGGCCTTCGGGCACGGGCAAGGGAACGGTCTGCGGCGAACTTCTGGCACAGACGCCGGAGCTTGCCTACTCGATCTCCGCGACGACGCGCCAGCCGCGCGACGGTGAGGTCGACGGCAAGAACTACTACTTCCTGACGAAGGAGCAGTTCGAGAAGATGATCGGGGAGGGCGGCTTCCTTGAGTACGCCAATGTCTACGGCAACTACTACGGCACGCCGCTCGGCAAGATTGAGGAGCGCCGCGAGGCAGGGCAGGACATCCTGCTCGAAATCGATACGCAGGGCGCGCTGAATGTCATGAAGCGCTGCCCCGACGGGCTCTTCATCTTCCTCTTGCCGCCGTCCCTGCCGGAGCTCGAGCGCCGCATCCGCGGCCGCGGCTCGGAGACAGAGGAGTCGCTCGCGCGCCGTCTCGGCTCCGCCGAGAAGGAGATTGAGATCGGCCGCAATTACACGTTTGTCGTCATCAATGACACAGTGCGCCAGGCTGTGAAGCGCATCCAGGCCATCATGGTCGCAGAGCACTGCCGTCGTGATAAAGAAGATATGATCAATGAGGTGTTGGAACAATGAGAACGAATACTGTTGAGATGAGCATGGTCAATCCGTCCACGGATACGCTGATGAAGAAAGTCGACAGCCGCTACGGCCTCGTCGTGCTTGCCGCCAAGCGCGCACGTCAGCTCTTAGACGGCGCTGAGCTCAAGGCGACGAAGGCCCGCTCGACGAAGAACGTGACGAATGCGCTCGAGGAGATTGCCGAGGGCAAGATCTCTTACGAGCTCGATATCGACCAGTAAGATTCCTTGAGGAAGCAGCAGGGGAGGAAATGCAGCCGATGGAACAGGAGAACACAGGCGCCCTCTCGGGCAAGAAGATCGTGCTCGGTGTGACGGGCGGCATCGCCGCCTACAAGGCCGTCGAGATCGCGAGCCGCCTGAAGAAAGCCGGCGCGGAGGTCCACGTCATCATGACGCGCGGGGCCGAGAACTTCGTCACGGAGCTGACCTTCCGCGAGATCAGTGACCAGCCGGTGACGACGGACATGTGGGCCAAGGTGCCGCACTACCATGTCGAGCACATCGCGCTCGCCACGCTCGCCGACGCCGTGCTGATCGCACCCGCGACGGCCAACGTCCTTGCCAAGGCAGCGGCCGGCATCGCCGACGACATGCTGACGACGACCTTGCTCGCGACAAAGGCACCTGTCTTTGCCGCTCCGGCGATGAACACGAACATGTACGAGAATCCCGTGACGCAGCGCAACCTGCGCGACCTCGCCGCAAGGGGATATCACATCATCGAGCCAGCGAGCGGCATGCTCGCCTGCGGCGTCCGCGGCAAGGGGCGCCTGCCGGAGCCAGCCGCCATCGTAGAGGAGCTCGCTGCCTTCTTCGCCAAGGGGAAGGAGCTCGCGGGCAAGAAGGTACTCGTGACGGCCGGCGGCACCATCGAGCCGCTCGACCCCGTGCGCTACCTCGGCAACCGCTCGACGGGCCGCATGGGCTATGCCATCGCGCAGCAGGCAAAGGGCCGCGGCGCAGAAGTCGTGCTGATCTCCGGCCCGAGCGCCCTGCCTGTGCCCGACGGCGTGCGCATCGTGCGCGTCGAGACGGCGCGGCAGATGCGCGAAGCCGTGCTCCGGGAGTTCCCGACAGCGGACATCGTCATCAAGGCGGCCGCCGTCGCCGACTACCGGCCCAAGATCGTAGCGGCCGACAAGATCAAGAAGCAGGACGGGGAGTTCACGCTCGTGCTCGAGCGCAACCCCGACATCCTCTACGAGCTCGGCCAGAAGAAGGCGCACCAGATCCTCGTCGGCTTCGCCGCAGAAACGCAGCACGTCGAGGACTACGCCAAGGCCAAGCTCGCTAAGAAGAACCTCGACTTCATCGTCGCCAACGACGTCTCCGAGAAGGACGCGGGCTTTGGCACCGAGACGAACCGCGTCAAGATCTTCGCGCGGGACGGCCGCATGTGGGACTACCCGCTCATGAGCAAGAGCGCGATCGGCGGGATCATACTCGACCATGTGCAGGAAAAGTTGACATTGGGGTGACATCGTAGCGGGGCGGGGGGATATATTTCCCCACCCTCAGGCAGTGCCTTTTTACTGCCACAGCTCGACTCGTACGGTGGGCTCATATGCGATGGCCTGACTAGGCGGGGTGGAGACTATTTCGCTTGCAGGAACGGAGTGACTGCCCGCAGGGCTGCCACGCAAACGAGCTTGGCTTTGTTTGCGATGTAAAAGCGTCGCTGTATGCGGCGCAGCTCCTTAGTACTGGAGATATACCTTGCGGGGCTTAACGAAGTGACGAAACCGAAATAGTCTCCACCCCGCCCCCTACGATGTTATACAAAAAAGGGCTGCCGCTTTCGCGACAGCTCTTTTTGCAGGCGTCAGCCCATAGCTTATTTCTTTGCCTTGTTGCTTGCCTTTGCGTTCTTTGCATTCTCCTGCGGTGCGAATGGCGTCAGGGCGAAGTAGTCGAGCTCGCCTTTGCTGTTGAAGATGAACTCGCAGCGGACGACTTTTGCCGTGTCAAAGCTCATGAGATAGATGAACTGATCCGTCTTGTCGAAGCGCGTCCACGAGACGAAGCGGCTCTCCTTGAGCGTGCCGAGTTCCTTGGCCATGCGCTGCTGTGCCTTGAGCATCTCAGATGCCTTGACGTTCTTCTTGGCATCGGCGCTCATGACGGCGAGGGCAGAGGCCGAGTCCTGCTTGACGAGCATGGCGTCGATCCACTGGTTCGAGATCGTCTCTTCGCTCTCGAATGCCTTGGCGTTCGCGGACGGAGCAGCCATGGCCGTTGCCGGCAGGATGAGCAGGCAGAGCATCATCGCGAGTAAATAGATTTTCTTCATAAAAACAATACACCTCCTGACAGCCATTGTACCGCATTTCTATTTTTCCTGTAAAGCGATTCTTGCGGATGTCCGCGCTGGCCGGGAGCCTGCATTGCAGTGTGTTTTATCTTCTATTCTATATCTTAGGTATCTAGGGGGTTACATTTTGCTCGAACAATTGATATTCACGATGGGCGGCCCTCTGCGGGCGGGCAGCCTGCGGGTCGAGGTGGCGGTGCGCGAGCGCAAGGTCTATGTCGGCGCGGCCCAGGCGGATTCGCTCAAGGAGCTGCCGCAGGAACTCGCTCCGGACGCTCTTGTAGAGTTGCCGAACGGCCGCCGTTGGCTGCGCAAGCTCGACAAGCTCGCCATCGCGCAGCGCTGGCGCTCGCGCTTCACGGCGTCGGCGCCGCTCTCGGCGGACACGCGCTGGCAGCTGCTCTACAAGGAGCAGGGCAAGAATGCGCGCCACATCACGGGGCTCGGGGCGTTCCCCGAGAACTGGACGTCGTTCGTCGACTGCCTCAATGAATTGCCGGACGTCTCCATCCAGCAGCAGAACCACCTCGAGTACATCCGCTTCCTGCTCGTCGAGAAGGTGCCCGTCATCACGGGGCGGAAGAGGACGGTCGTGGAGCTGCGCGAGAAGCTCGTCCTCGACCGCCGCAAGCGCATGATCCTCTACAACCGCCACAAGGAGGACTTCGGCACGGAGCGCCATGCCTACGATCTGCCGAAGGCGGTGAGCAATCTGCTCGATGCGCTCGACAAACCGGCTGCCTTCGAGCAGCGCCTGCACGTGCGCTGCATCGACGGCTCGGATACGGGGGCGCGGCTCATCGTGCACTGGCAGCGCCACGACCGCCTCGAGGCGGGGCTCACTTGCCATTACGATGCACAGGACATGCCGGCGGACTGGCCGCTCTTCCTGCGCATGCTGCACGAGGCCATGGGCGGCATCCGCGGCCGCTTCTTTGCTCTCGACCGCTTCCCGTTCGAGAGCGCGGCGCAGGCGAGCGCACAGCCATGAGGCAGAGCGCTCGATGTAGCAGGGAAATTGACAGGCATTGGATTCCTGCTATACTGAAGGTATTAATAAATACAGCGTATCTGCAAGAATACGATAGATGAGAGAATGCGGCTCAAGATCAATGAAGATCCATGTACAGCATATACAGCATATACAGTATATACAGTATATACGGTGCGATGGGATGCGATATGAGCCGGGAAAGAGGGGATACTATGCAGATTTCCAGCCGTTTCACCATTGCGGTCCACATCTTTGCCTGCATCGAGGCGTTCGGGGACCAGTACAAGCTCACGAGCGATTTCCTCGCGGGCAGCGTCAATGTCAACCCCGTCATCATCCGCAAGACGATGTCCCAGCTCCAGAAGGCCGGGCTCATCAAGGTCGCGCGCGGCACGGGCGGCATCAGGATCACGCGTCCGCTCGAGGAGATCACGCTCTTAGACATCTTCGAGGCCGTCGAGTCCATCGACCACGATCATCTCTTCCACTTCCACGACAATCCGAATCCGGCCTGCCCGGTCGGCCGCAACATCCACAAGATACTCGACGGCCACCTGCAAGATGCCCAGCGCGCGCTCGAGCAGGAGCTCGCCAAGACGACGCTCGCCGACATCCAGCAGGAGACGCTGGCCTGTCTCGCAAAGGATGCTGCTGCAGATCAGCAGGGATGATGGGGGCACAGCATGAATAAGATCCTTGCCATGATGAAGCAGCACGAGCGCGCGCTGGCACTACTCGCCGTCATTGTCCTCGTCCTGCTCGGCAACGGCCAGCTGGCCATCACGGACCCCGTCGAATCGAACTACGCGTTGACCGCCAAGGAGATGCTGGCAGCTGGCGACTTCACCTCGCCGCGCATCTACGGCAACTACTGGTATGATAAACCGATCTTCTTTTACTGGGAACTTCTCGCGGCTTTCCAGATCTTCGGCATGGGAGAGTTTGCTGCGCGCTTTTTCCCGGCTGTGTTCTCGGTGCTCAATGTGCTTGAGACGTACTACTTCGCGCGCAAGCTCTACGACAGGGCTACGGCCTTCCTCTCGGCCATCATCTTCGGCACGACGATCGCCTTCTTCTACCTCTCGAAGGCCGTCATCACGGACATGACGTTCGTCTTCTTCTTCAACGCCGTGCTCATCGCCTTCTACCTCGCTTACCGCAGCGGCAGGCGATGGCTCTACCTCGCGGCCTTCTTCTTCTCGGGACTGACCGTCCTGACGAAGGGGCCCATAGGCTTCCTGCTGCCGGGCTTCATCCTGCTCGTCTTCCTTTGCGTGAGGCGGCGGGCGGGGGAGGTCCTGCACATGAAGTGGCTGCCCGGCATGGCCGTCTTCCTCGCCGTCGGCGGCTCGTGGTACTACGTCATGTACCGCCTGCACGGCATGGCATTCATCGACACATTTTTCGGCGTGCACAATTTCCTGCGCGCCCGTGTGGCCGAGCATGCGCGCGACGATGTCTTCTACTACTACACGCTCATTTTCCTCGTGGGCTTCGCGCCGTGGTCGTTCGTCGTGCTCTACCAGGTCAAGAAGCGCTGGGCAGAGCTCAGGGAGAGGGTGAAGCAGCGGCGCGTGAGCGATGCGGCCATCTTCCTCTTTGTCTGGGCGCTGCTCGTCAACCTCTTCTTCCAGTGCATGGCGACGAAGTACGTCACCTACACGCAGCCGGCCTTTCTGCCGATGGCCATCCTCGCGGGCCGCTTCCTGCTGCCGAAGATGCGCCTCGTCAAGCGGACTGCCGCCTGCATGTACGTGCTCTACGCCGTGCTGATCTTCGTGGCCGCCATCCCGCTCTGCGAGCAGCAGTCGGGGCGCACGACGGCCGCTGCTTTAAGGAATCTTAATCCCGGTGATTACCTCGTCGTTAACTACGGCGACTATAATAATGACCGTATCCACTACAAGGCTTCGATGGTCTTCTACTACGGGGAGAACATCCCCGAGCTTATCGGGCGCGAGGAGATGGAGGACGTCCGGCCCGGCGGCATGAGCTGGAACGCCAAGAATGTCATGCCGTTCCTCGCCTATGAGGACCTGCCGCCCGAGACGCCGATCCTCATCATCTGCGAGACGGAGCGGCTGCCTTTCCTGCGCGGCCGCCTCGCCGACAGCGCTCTCGAGAACGTCTACGAGTCACAGGGCACGACGATTGTCAAGGCCATCGTGCCGCGCCGTCGCATCGCCAATCCCGGCGATGCGGAATAAAAACACAGAAGGATAGAAGGGAAGTCTAGATATCCATGGAGAAAAAGAGACTGTCCATCGTCGTACCCGTCTACAACGAGGAGGACAATCTGCATCATTTCTACGAAGCCGTCCGCCAGACGATGGCAGGTCTTGACCTTGACTGGGAAATCATCTTTGTCGACGACGGATCGCGCGACAAGAGTCGCGCCATCCTCGCGAAGCTCGAGCGTGAAGACGCACGCGTCCAGCCGATGCTGCTCGCACGCAATTACGGCCACCAGCTCGCGCTGACCTGCGGCCTCGACCACGCGGACGGCGATGTCGTCATCACGATGGACGGCGACATGCAGCATCCGCCCGAGCTCATTCCCGAACTGCTGAAGTACTGGCACGAGGGATACGATGTCGTGCAGACGATACGCGATGCGACGCGCGATGCCTCGTGGCTCAAGCGCACGACATCGGCCGGCTACTACAAGTTCCTCAACCTCATCTCGGAGGTGCCCGTGCAGCCGGGCGGCTCCGACTTCCGCCTGATGGACCGCAAGGCCGTGCTCGCCTTCCGGCGCTACCGCGAGCACGCGCGCTTCATCCGCGGGCTCATCGGCGCGATGGGCTTCCGCCAGAAGCAGCTGCACTTCACGGCGCCGCCGCGCTTTGCGGGCAGCTCGAAGTTCTCGCCGCGCAAGATGTGGCGCCTCGCTGTCGACGGCGTCTTCACGTGCTCGACCTTCCCGCTGCGCCTCGGCCTCTACTTTGGCATGGCGAGCCTCTTCGCGAGCATCTGCCTCTTCCTGCACGTGCTCTATGAGACCTTCGTCCGCGAGGACACGGCGGCGGGCTGGCCGACGATCATGGCTTGCCTGCTCTTCTTCGGCGGCATGCAGCTCCTGATCCTCGGCATCATCGGCGAGTATCTCGGCCGCACCTACGAGGAGACGAAGCGCCGTCCGCTCTACCTCCTCGCGCGCGGCAAGCCCGAAGACCTCGCGCACGGCCTCGATGACGAGGCGGCAGCTTCGGCCATCGCCATGGCCAATGAGTCGGCAGAAGAGCCGGAGCCTGCCCATGAGAGTTGACTGGCAGACCATCCGGCACCACTTCTTCACGCGCGCCTTCCTGATCTTCCTCGTCATCGGCACGCTCAACACCTTCCTCTGCAGCTTCCTCGCGATGATCCTCGAGCCGCTCGTCCGCAATGCGAACCTCGCATTCAACATCGGCTATCTGCTGAGCAATGGCAATGCGTATCTGCTCAACAGCCTCTTCGTCTTCCCGACGCGCATGACGCTCGCGCGCTACGTGAAGTTCTTCCTCTCGTACGTGCCGAATTACATCATCCAGAACGCCATCGTCTTCATCTGCTACAATCTGCTCGGCCTGCCGTCGCTCGCGAGCTACCTGCTCGCCGCCATCCTCGGCGTGCCGATCACCTTCCTCTGCGTCAAGATCTTCGCCTTTGGCCGCCATTGAGCGGTGGGGAAGAAGAGGCATTGTGACTTTTAACATAGTTCCGTGATATTTTCTGTTCCACGCGCAGAAGCAGCCGGGACTCTGCTACGTCGGCGTCCACGTGAAGAACGGCCACATCCGAGCCGAAGACCTCCGGGCATTTGCCGAGCTGCTCGAGGGCCGCGTCGCCGATGCAGAGCTGCTGGATCTGCTCAAGGCGCTTGTCTCGCAGTACCTCGACTTGCGCAAAGAAGGCGAGGCATTCCATGCGACTGTCGCGCGCACAGGCCGTGCGGTATGGCAGTCCGTCATCGACCAATACATAATCCGCTGATAATCTTGACAATACGATACAATCTGATTATAATAAAGGCTGTAATTGCATAACTGGGGAGCTTGTGGTAGAGTGCAGAGCAGGCTGAGAGGGGGCTGGTGGTCCCGACCCGTGAACCTGATTTGGATAATGCCAACGTAGGGACAGCAGTGCTTCGCCGCAGGCGGAGCAGGATGAGCGATAAGCGAAGGAAGACCAATCGGGTCTTCCTTCTTTTTTATTTGGAACATCGAGGTGAGACTATGGTCACGATCAATGGAGAAGCACAGGCAAAAGACGGCATGATGCTCCTGGAGTACCTGAAGGCGGCCGGCTACGACAGCCGTGCCGTCGCCGTCGAGTACAACGGTGCCATCCTCGCGAAAGACGCATATGAGACGACGGAGCTCAGGGCGGGCGATGTCGTCGAGGTCGTCTGCTTTATGGGCGGCGGCGCCTGAGCCGCGCCCGGACTCATGACCGGTAGGATATGGAGATTGGAACAGCAAGAAAGAAGACGATAGAAATGACAGAATCCACAAAATCGACGAAATCCACGCAATCCATCGAGGAAAAGATGGCCGAGGACAGCTTTGTGCTCGGCGACCACACGTTCCACTCGCGCTTCATCCTCGGCTCGGGCAAGTACTCGCTCGAGCTCATCGACGCAGCCGTGCGCTACGCGGAAGCCGAGCTCGTGACGGTGGCCGTGCGCCGCGCGAACACCAAGGAGAAGGAGAACATCCTCGACTACGTGCCAAAGACCGTCACCCTGCTGCCCAATACCTCGGGCGCCCGCACGGCGGAGGAGGCCGTGCGCATCGCGCATCTCGCCAAGGCGCTCGGCTGCGGCGACTTCATCAAGATCGAGATCATGCGCGACTCGAAGTACCTGCTGCCCGACAACAACGAGACGATCCGAGCGACCGAAATGCTCGCCAAGGAGGGCTTTGTCGTGCTGCCCTACATGTACCCCGATCTCTACGCCGCCCGCGCGTTCGTCGATGCCGGTGCAGCGGCCGTCATGCCGCTCGCCGCGCCGATCGGCTCGAACAAGGGACTCGCGACGAAGGAATTCCTGCAGATCCTCATCGACGAGATCGACCTGCCGATC
>UMJI01071478.1_pt1 | contig 37586 bp, 62 predicted proteins | sample 1965991 | NCBI WGS metagenome assembly UMJI01 (sample SAMEA4836140, study PRJEB28245) | human gut metagenome | biome: gut microbiome; material: fecal sample | place: Denmark | collected 2008
AAGAAATAAAAATAATAATTCTATTTTTAGGCATTATCCTTACACTATTTAAGCCCTACTGGTTTTTAGGAATGATATTAATGATTTTCGGTTTTTATTTACTAGGAAAGGAGTAACTATGGAAAATAAAAAGTTTGATCAAGCAAAATATATGCGTGATTGGCAAAAAGAAAACATGAAACAAGTTAAGGCATCATATAAAGCTGAATTTGTAGAAGAATTTAAGGAAGCTTGTAAAAAGCTCAATATAAAGCAATCTGATGTCATCAGAAAAGCAATGCAAAAAACAATAGATCAAGCAAACAAATAAAAAATCGCCTACCCAAATGAGTAGGCTTTTTTGCATAATTTTCAGTTAACATCAAATTAAACTTTTCTTAAATAGTCTCCACATAACCATCCGCTAGGCGTTCTTGCCCAACCGTTTTTCCATTCAAAAACAGTTACACGTGTTCCTCTTTCAAGACATCCGTCCTTATCTTTATCATGTTTTTTCCCATCTTCAGTTAATTCATTATGTCTTTTTCTACGATAACCAGTTCCTGGTCCTGTTCTTACTGATAGATCGCTTGCTGTTACTTCATATGTTCCGGTTGCTTTTTCATTTGAAGTAGGATTAGCAGCAGGAGTTGGTGATGGTGCAGGTGTTGGAACAACAACTCCATTTACAATTGCATCAAAAGGAAAGTTTGTTCCTGGGCAATTTGTAGAACATACATCCTTATGTTTTTGAACTGTTGTAATTCCATATTTATTTTTTAAATACGCTACTAATTCTCTACCAGCATTAATTTGTACATCAGGCATAATTTCTGTCATGTATGAACCTTCAAAGCAAATTCCAATAGAATCACTGTTAGATCCTTTGGCATGACTTCCAACGACTCCTTCAGGTCTACCTCTATAAATAGATCCATCTTTTCTAACAAAGAAATGATATCCAATTCCACACCATCCATTTGCTAAATGCCATCTATGGATGTCATCTGCAGTACATGATTTTGATTCAGCATGGTGTAAAATAATTCTCTTTGTTGAAGTTCTATTTTTTAAACTACCATTCCAGTTATATGTTTTTTCAATAATATTCATTTTTTATTTCCTCCTAATATAAAAGAGAGCTATTCGCTCTCTTCATTCTTATTAAAATGTAACTGATCTATTTCTTCTTTCATGTGAGTTACCATTCCATTTCCACCCAAATCGTGATAAGCGCCATACATTTCATTGAAATTTTCATATGCATAGCTTGGGATGTTCCCTCTTTTAGTGTATTTGGAATGATATTCAATTAATTGTACTCTTAAAAGAAGCATAGTCCCACGTGAATTTGCATCACGTGATTTCTTTTGATTTTGTAATAACCATACGATATAACCTAATACAATAGGAAAAGCAATAGTATATGTTTGCATCAAAATTTCTTGCATACACACACCTCTAATTTTCTTTATTTTCAATCAAGCGTGTAAAAGCTTGATGAAGTCCTGTTGATGCTAATCCACAAATAGCTCCGCCTACAATACTTTCAACCGTAATATTGTTCATTACAATGCAATTTAAAATTGCACCTTCAATAAATACGATTGTTGGAATGTATTTGTTGTCTACATCCTTAATCCATTTTTTTACAACGTAACCTGTTGCTAAACATCCAGCCATAACGACTGGAACAAAATAATTAGTAATAAAACTTAGATCCATTTTCTTTCATCCCTTCTTTATATTTTTATGGTCTACCAACAATTTTTACAATATTCTTTGTTGAAACTGCACCTGTTGAAATTATTTTTTCTTTACAGCTAACAATCTTTATAGTTGTTGAATTTGCAAATTGCAAATATACCGATTTTGCATAAAATTCATTTCCACTTGAAGTTAATAGAGAACCCCAAATATCTTCATTACCATCTACAAGTGGGCAATTAATCCTTTCACCTGTTGTGAAATAAACGTCTAATGAATTAAAATATGCCTTTGGAAATGAAACAGTAATTGATTGTCTCTCACTTGCTGAACCGCTCCATAAAGGGATTTGACCGCTTAATAATTTCCAACCACTCCATCCACCGTTATAGATATTTCTCCATTTTGAATTTGGATAAGGATAAACCATGTCAATATCAACATAGGCATGACCATTTGAAATGATATACTGTCTTTTTAATGCAACAGTAACACCACTCTTTATGAAGTAATTTTGAATTAATGATGCATCACTTGTTCTAATAGCTTCTATTTTTCCATTCAATTTTCCAGTTGCAATATCTATTTGTAACGCATTTGTAGATAAAGGTGCATATTGTTGTAGACCTAAAACATTTTTATCTACAAATTTTTTATTTGCATAATCACTTTCTAATAACTTAATTTTCATACATTTTTTAATGTATGTGGTGTCTAAATATTTAAAGGATATGTTATTTGAAAATGTATATTATATGATAATTTTTCATTAAGCCATATTTCTAAATTACCACTGCGTGTAATCCATTTTGCTGTCACTTTTCCAATATCTTCTTTTGCTGGATATGATATTTTTAAAATTTCATTCTCCTTTGGAGCATATTTTTTTGGAATAAAATTACATGTGTATGGCTCTGTAGATAGCGTATTTAAAAATAAGCCATGGATATAAACCATCCCGTTTTTAATATACGCTTTATCAATTTTAAAATAATAAGTATCACTATAATATAATTCTTTCAAAATATTCTTTTCATATAATGTCATTAATTTTTCAAGCATAACAAACGCTAAATAGCATTTATGATAGATCATTCGATTGCTGTCTTAGTTGCAAATAATACACCCCTATAGGTTGATGAATTTTCTTCAAATATATATGTGCTGAGATAAACGCAAGCTTCATCCTGGATACTATCTACATATCCTTGAAATGGTGCACCACCACCATAAATTCCACTTCCTCGTGTGAATTCATAATGTAATTTACAATTTTCAGCATTCAAATATATATTTATTCCTTCTGAAATTTTATCAAGAGAAACAACTCCCCAAATATGATATTTAAATCCTTTTTCTAATTTGATGAAACATAATTCTTTTACTTCATTATTAGAGGATTTAGCATATCCTTCAATTTTAGTTGTCTCTCCTATTTTTTTTAATAAATCTAAAGTAGGAATCTTAACTTTCATAATCTATCACGTGTCTTATTGCTATCTAGCAAGACACCACCCTTCGCATCTTGAAGGACTACATTGTCCTCCAATCTTGAAGTTTTTTTTGTAGAGGTACTTTCTTGTACCCCCCCCCACGAAAATTGCAGGGTTAAAATTTAATTCTTTTAGCATATTTATATTGCTATCAGAAAAGAGGTTTATTTTAATGGAAACATAAATTGAAAACTTTCAGTTGAATCTAGTGGTTCATTTATCCATATAAAGTAATTACCATTGGTTTCAATACGAAAAGCTTGAACCTTGTTATTGTCGCCTCCTGAGCCATTACAAATTACTTGCCCGTACATTTCAACTATAGGTCTATACTCATCAGGCAACAATATTCCACTAAACACACCAACAATATCACTTTTCAAAATACCTTTAATAAATATAAAACCGTTCTTTATATATGCATCAAGTACTTTAAAATAGTCATTTTCAATGTTTAATAATTTATTTTTGATATCAATGTAACTATTTGTAATCAAAGTTGCTTTCATTAAAAAAGCTACTAACGTTTTGATGTGCTATTTCCAACGACCTATGGCAACATAATAACCATTTTCCTCATAATTAAATTCTCCATAAAATCCTTTTAAATATGCATCGAATTTGCTTGTAGTGATATCAGCTACAGTAATCATTACAGTTTCTTCATTTGTAAATGTTGCTGTTGCCAATACTACAGGATTATCTATAAATTTTTGTGGAAAATTAATTCTACAATAATGTGAACCTGCCTCTTTTTTTAAAGAGCCATAACAAATCATTATACCAAATGGAAATTTAATATAATCAATTCCAAACAACGGAAATTCCATTAACCTTATTCTCATAGCACATCACTGGCAAACGCTAAATAGCGTCCACCTCTTTTCTTTTCATACTTAAAGAGGATGCACTCTTTAAGCGATAGCATCCTCCTTCCATGATTTTGTTGCGGTTTTTGTACCCCCCCCCGCAAAAATGCGGGCGTGGGTTAATTCAAATAAATTCATGTTTTTACCTCCTGTTAATCAACATCAAATTCTACTGTAATATTACCTTCTCCTTTTGATACTATCGACATATATTTTCTTAGCTGTGAAATCGTATCAAATCCTTTTGTTACGCTTTCAATATTGATTCCATCAAGTTTTACTGTGTATAAAAGCAATTCATTAACGGTTGCTCCATTGAATGTATCACCCGTTTGAAGCGATGGAATATTTCCCTCATCATCACCCTGAATGACTCTTATATCATGTGTTTCATTGATTCCATCAGTTTCAAAATGTGAAACAATTAGATCATAACGTGTTGAACCAACAATACCATTTGCTATTTTGATTTCTTCATAAGTACCAGGAACAATTCTATTGAAACGCCCTTGATTGATGAAAAGACCATCATAGATTTTCAAAAGGTTGTTGTTTACAATCTCACAACGTAATTGCTTACCATATTCAAAAACACCTTGTTTGCCAAAGCACACATGATGGATATACGCATCAATTTCAGCACTTACTTCTGATTGATCTAATGTAATACTTTCTAACATTTAATCACCTACCTTATACTCAAATTTTGCTGTTGTAATACTACTTGTAATAGTAGCTTTTAAAATCTTTTTCGTAATTGGTTGTTTGAATGACAATCCTGTAATTTCTTCTTTTGCTCCAACAATATCAAAAAGAGAAGCTTCATCAGTTGTAAAATTAACTGAAATACTTTCAGTTCCATTTGCTTTTTCACAAGAATCTATTCCACTTTCAATTAATTTAGATGTGTCCTCTTCCGTCGTATTGTTGTAAAGATATGTTTTTCTCGATAATCCTTTAAATTTACTATTTTCACTTGTCGACCATGAAGAATCATTTTGAAGATATAGATTAACTCTTAATCTTTCCGTTAATTCTCCTTTTCCCAAAGCCAAAATGTGATTATAAGAATTAGCTGGTGTTTCAGCAATCATAGTAACTCCGTACGAATTGTCATACTGCAATAATTCACTCAAATCAACAATTGGAATAGCTTGTAAATGAACTTGGCCATTATAGAAGTTGATATCTAATCTTGAAGGAATATCCGCTTTTGAAAGCATCTTTTCTAACGCTTCTAAAAGATTAAGATCACGAATTTGATAGTTAACTGTAATATCGCTCAATCCAATATTATCAACACAAAAAAGAGAACCAAATCTATCCTTTATCAATATGTTAATAAGAGTATTTGCTTCTCCGTTTGCATTGAAATATGCTTGCCCATTTAGCGGCTGAACATATTCTTTTTCTAAAATACCTCTAAACGTACTGCCACTAAAAGTAATCGTATTTTTAGATGTATCTACTTTTTTGCCTTCAATGATTCCACCAAATTCACTTTCATTTGAGAAAAATAACGAGCCCTTATCAAATGATCTATCCCATGAAGGGATTGCTACCTCTAACTGATAATCATTTGTTGCATCTCCATATTTTCCAACCTCTATATCAAGTGACGAGTTCTTCAGATATCCCTGTTCAATATAGTTCGAATCAGTATAAATAAAATCTAGATCCATTTAGGCTCACCTCGTGTTTCATAGATAATCAATTCAGCCTTGAACATTCCATTCCATGCAACTGTACTTGTTCCTGAAGGAAACTTTTCAAAGAAATTGCTTCTTTCTTTTCCTCTAAAATGAAATAAATCTCTTTTTTCTCCATATTTTGAATAAGAAAAAATTGTTCTTTCTTTTGTATCGATTTCTAAATATTCATCATTTGTCAATGTTGAATTGACATGATAAATAACTTGGCCAATTTTTACAAAAGGATTGGAACATGGTCCGTACATTCGAAGAATAAAATCACATGAAACGAATGAATCATTATTGACCTGTACAACACCTTTTTGATTTGAATAGATATAAGGATAACTATAGGTGTACTTTTTCTCTTTGGAATTGCTTTTTTCATCACTATACATAATCAAATTAAAAGTTTTCTCATTGATCCATTCGGCTCTATCAGTTGTGATTTCAACACTTAACTCTAGATAACGTTTATCAATCAGATAATTGGTTTTCTTTGATTTTGTAAGATAGCAGTAATATTTATAATCTCCAATTTTAAAATAGCCTGGTTCTTTACTTAAAACATCCACATCAAAATGCTCATAAAATTTATTTTTAATTTCATCGGCCTTATCTTCGTTTGTGAAAAAAACAAAAGGAATAGTTTTCTTGACTATTCCCTTTGTAAAGCCTGTAATAACGTTATTTTCAGAAGAATATGACCATTCATAATCACGCAACTCATTATAATTAACAAGAGTACCCAGTTTTTTGAAATCTAAGACTTCATTTCTACTGTTTACATGTATTAAATTCTCACGCATATTTTCTAATCACCCTTCCTACTTCACGCCCATCAAGAATAATTGCTAAAGAACCATCTGCTAAAGCTTTCAACATGATGCGATACCATCTATCTTCATCAGCCAAATAGTCTTTAATTTGATGTAATACCTGCAATAATTCTTTATTTCCATTGTTGGAAGCTTCATTGATCATGTTCATAAGAGATTTTGTTCCAACAACAGTTTCACTTCCAGCTTCTCCTGCTCCCAGAAGTTTACCTCCAGCAGCGCCAAAAATTGTAGGTTTTTCTAAAACCATACCATCATCCATGGCTTTCGCGTACCAATCGATTCCAAGAGAAGGAATCTTACCTTTTAATAGATCTCCAATCTCCCAACCCTTTGGTTTTACCGCAAAATGAGGAAGTGGAATCTTTGGCCACGTGATTTTAAAATTAAAGAACCCTTTAATTGAATCAATGATACCGCCAATAATATTCTTTGCTTTTTCAATTGGAGCAGTGATAACTGTTTTAATTCCTTCAAAAATTCCCTGTGCAATTGATTTCAAACCATTAAATGCTTGCGACCAATTACCTGAGAAAACACCTGTAATAAAATCAATGATTCCATTTAGTATAGGTTTTAATGTTCCGTTCCATAATCTTGAAACATATTCAAAAGCAGCTTTAACTGTTCCACTGAATATACCGAATTGAACAGTCCAAATTGGAAGTAAAACATTACGTACAAGAATCACAATAACATCAATAATTGGTTTAAAAATATTAGTATATGCCCTATTAATGATATCAAAGGCATCCTTTACAATGTTAGCAACAACAGGAAAATACTGGTTGAAAATACCAAAGAGTTGTACAACACAGAATGAAATGAATGAAAAAATAGGAACTCCTACCCCATTCCAAATTAAGCTAAAAGCATCAAACATATTTGAAATAAGCTTCTGAATAGACGGCCATACAACATTAAAACTGTTATAAAGTGTCTCGCCCGCCTGCATCAGTGCGTTAAAAACAGGAATGCCATAAGCATTCCATAAATCACTGAATTCCTTTGATACATTTGTGTTTGAAGTAATTGAATTTGCAAAATTACCAAACATTGAGCCAACTGTATCAATGACAGGAAGAAGTGTATTAACAAGAAATGTAGCAACCTGAGCTAAAATTCCATAATATGCTGTTTGAAGTGGGATCAGTTTTTGACCAATAACTTCTTGCAAATCACCAAGAGTATTTTTAAATTGCTGCTGCTTACCTGCATCCGTCTTAGCAATCTCTTCATTCATATTACCAACGTTATTTGTGATAACTTGAGCAAGCATGGCGGCTCGTTCTTCCTCAGTACCATATTTAAGTACTTTTTCCTCGGCTTCACTAAATGAAATACCTACTTTTGTTAAAGCACTGGTAGATCCATTCATAACCTTACCCATAAGATTACCAATAGAAACCATATTGCCACTAGATACATTGACTCCATTTTGTTGAACTGCAAGATTGTTCATTGCAGGAATCAATGTTTTTAAAGCACTATCCGTTTTCAAGAAAGTTGATAACTGCTGGGCCCCAGCTAATTGAATTTCATCACCAACGACTCCAAGTTGCTGTTGAGCTGAAGCGAAATCCTTAATCGATTGGATAGATTTGTCACTTGCGCCCATTCTTTGGCGCATAACTGTTTCAAGCTTTTTTTCAGCTTCTGCTTGAATATTATATGCTTCTATACATTCAGTTCCAAATTCCTTAATTTTTTGAATAGAAAATCCAGCAATCAAAGCGCCACCAATTTTTTTAAACGTAGAAACCATTTTATTTCCCGATGATGTGGCTTGTTCATCGGTTTTTTTGAGTGAGTTATTGGCTGCAGTATTATCAATCAGGATTGAACCGAATAATTTAAATACTTCCAATCGCATCACCTCCATATTTTTCTAAAATTCTGCGTCTTTCATCAGGCGTTGTTTTTTGATACGGAATGAATGATTGATAATATTCATCAAAACTCTTTTCATATCTCGCATCATCGTGAAGCCATTGATTGAACAATCTTTCTTTTGCATCTTTTTCTAACGCTTTAAGAATAAGGTTGAACCCCTCTGTGTGCTCCATATTCATGATGAAATTGACATCAGAATACCTTTTTAAAATTAAATCGAGCACATCCTCTATGCTTGAATCATCGGCTGTACTCGTTTGATAAAATTTATTACTGTTGTTAAATTGAAACATTTACTGCACATTTCAATAAGTTTATCAGGCTCTAATTTACCGATATCTTCTTTTGGAATCTCAAAGGGTGATGAAAGAATTTCATAGATTTCATTTTGAATATCTTCAGTAGTTGCTTTTTCAAAGATTTTAAAAATAACATCAAATCCGATTTGTTCAACATCTTCTTTCCCTTTTTGCGCCTCAAAGATATCATCTTTAATACCTAATTTTGTAACTAATCTTGCAATTTGGAATAGATCATTCATATTTGCTTTTCTCATATCTATTTACCTGCCTCTGTCTTATATGTGATAGACCATCCTTCATCAGTTCCATCATCTTCTTCAACTTCAACACCTTCGAATGTTGCTTTATCGACAACTTCATTTTTATCTTTAAATTCCCATTCAAGGTTTTCAAGATTGATAGCTTCATCAATTGCAACTTCACATTCACGGCCATCTTTTGTTTTTCCTTTGAAACTTACTTTATGATAATCATTTTCATCATCAATACCATTAGTTCCGCGAATGATCGTATAACCTTCTTTGGTTGTAGTATCTACATTCAATCCTGGATGTAATTTAACGAGATCAGTAAGTACCTCTAGATGATTGATTTCCAATTTAGCAACTGCAGAATCTTTAACAATTCTACCTTTGACTTTCTTTTTATCTCCATCAGCTTCAATCGCACGATAAGTATATTCTACAGTGAATTTCGCACCGTCTTTAGTTAATCCAATTGGTTTTCCATCAATTGAAACAACCCCTTCGCCAAAAATAATATTTGTTGGTGTTGCATTTCTTTTCACGATTATTCCTCCTTGAAATAAATTTCAACATCAAATGTCATGTGATTACGTTTCAATGTCTTATCCTCATCATCCATGTTATTTCTGGTATTAAGATAGTAAGTTCCAACGATATGATCATCTGTAAAACTTTGTCTATCCAAAGCATTTTGAATCACATCCGCAATCTTATTGACACTTGAAAAATTTGATTGTTTATCCCAAATATCGATTTCTAATTCAATATCGACTCTAGGATAATTAGTTGTATTTCCTTTTGATGAATTTAAAACAATGTAAGGATATTCAGCATCACGCAAAGCTCTATCATTAAATACTTTTGGAATTTCTTCTAAAGAAATATTAGATTTAATAAATTTTTCTAACAGCTCTTTGTTCATCTATTCTCCCTCCATTTCTTTTTCATCAATTAAAGATAATGCCCTAGCTTCATCTTCTAGGGCACTTAAATATTTAGATTGTATTTCTACGATTTTAGGGATATTTTCTTCTACACTTTTAGTTAATAAAGCAAGCTTATCTGATTTGGAACCTCCCAATTCTTGAAAGCCTCCATAAAACCCATTAGGTTTTAGACCAACTTGTAGATCCATATCTCTTTTTCTTACCCAATATTGGGTAAATCTTCCTACTCGACCTGTTCTTCTTCTAAATGTTGCATAATAGTTTTGTCTAAATTTTGCACATACAAATTTTGCAGTATCTCTCAAAGCAGCTCTACATAATTCCTGAATCGTATAAGCACATCTATCAACACTGGAAGTATAAGTGACTTCTCCTTTTTTGATTTTAACAATACTTTTAGGCACTGACATCTTTAATACCTCTTGTTAGTGTTAATAGAATTTCATCGGTGTTATCTTTGATAAGATTTGTTTTCAAAACAGTATAGACTTCATCTTCATACTTAACGTATGACTCATTTTGATAATCAAATAAAGATAATTTTAATGTCATTTCAGGCTTTAAACCTGTACTTTGTGCTTGATAAAATTCTCTGTTAGAAATACTTTGAAACTCACAGAAAGTATAATGATCATCCCATTGAATGGTTGTAGTATCATTACCTGTTTCTTCATCTATGCTTTCTACTTTTCTACCTAAGACACAATCAATTGACTTCATTTTTATATTCTCCCATCAAAGACATAGAATCTCTTAAAGATATATATAAATCCATCAATCTTTGAGAGTCTTTAGAAGCAGTATTGATACTGGATTTTGTATAGAGCTTGATGCTTTGCAAAATTAAAGGATCCATCAAATTCAAATCATCTGGAATCTCATCAGGAGCCTTTTCAACACCTTTCGATTTCATGTCAACGAGGCAAGCAAGAATTAAATCTTGCATTTGCTCTTTGACCATCTCATTTTTTGTTGAAATTCGTGCGTTAATTAGGCATTTTTCAATTAGATCATCCATTATTTATCCTCATTTTCAGCATTTTCTACTGCTTTTTTATTAGAATTTTCACCAGATTGAGTATTTGGATCAGTTTGCCCTGCATTAACTACTTTTTTTTTAAATATGCAAAGGCTTTATTTGTTACTGGAGTACCATCAACGATAGCATAACCAATATAATCAGTTTCTCTATCTTTTTTTCTTTCTTCAGTATCTAATGTGATTTCTTTATTGAAGTTAACAAGATATTGAGTTGCATCACCAAGAACCATACCATCATTTGGTACTGAATCATCTTCTTTTACAATTGCACCAAACATACGACCTACACCACCTGCTGATGTATCAGGAATGAAATAAGGTTTTCCATTTTTATCTACTACGTTTGCTAATACATTCCAAATAAATGTATTGTTTGCATAAACTGTTTTTGTATAGCCACTTTTAATTAATCCGAATAATTTTGTTAAATCAGCATAAGTTGGTGCAGTTGTATATTCAACAATTTGAGGTGTTGAACTTTCTCTTCCTAAAGCAGTGATAACACCATTTGGTTCATCTTTATCACCACTTGAAGCTGCCTTTTTACCTTTACCATTCATTACACCATAAGCTAAACCAGCACCCATTTTTTTGGCCATTTTTTCAATGATGTAATCTTCGAAATCATCAATAGACATTTCTTTTAGCTTCCATGAAACTGGAATGCAACGTGATAACTCACACCCACTTAATAGATATGTTGAAAGTGTTTCACTACCATCAGTTGTAGAAGTTCCTTCTTCATAAAAAGCAGCATCAGATGAAGTATCTTCTAATACTAATTGATAATTTCCTTTGATATTTAATTTAGTTACATCATTGTAGAAAGGATATAATTCACCAACTTTTCTCAAAATTTTGGTAGCAGTTGTTGTTGGAATTACAACAGCAGTACTACTTGTAGTTAAAGTAGCGTTCATTTTATCAAAAACAGTTGATTGATCATTAGTTAATTCTCTACCCATTAAGTGATTGAAGAATGCATTACGATATTCTTTGTTTTCTTTTTCTGCAACTTGTTCTGGTGTTAATTGAGTTTGAATATTTGTGTGATCTACAACTCCACCTTCACCAGTAATCATATTTTTAACATTTACTGGTACAGCAATGTTATCTTTTAAAGCATTCATGTTTGCTGTAGCTTTTGCAATGTCTTCAAATTTAGCATCTAATTCTTTAACTGAATCCATTGTTTTATTTGCTTCATCAATTTTTCCTTCATTGATTAAGTTTTGTGCTTGTGTCATTAATTCATTTCTTTTTTCTAAATACTGTTCTTTATTCATCAATATTTCCTCCTAATTGTAATAGATTTAATCTAGCTTTCGCCTTTTGGGCATTAAAAAAGTCAGCCTTTTGCTGACCTAGAATATTTGATTTATTTTTCATCATTTCTTGAATGAGGTTTTCATCAATCAGATGATTTTCAACTGCATTGATTTGACCTAAATTGACTGGTGTACCTCCCGATGTCGTAACATCGGTAAATAAAATTTCATCAATGAATCCATAACTTAAAGCAGTATCCGCGTTCATCCATGTTGTTTTATCCATTAATTTGATAATTTCTTCTTGCGACATGCCCGTTTTTAAGACATAGGCGTTTGCAATTGCTTTATCCGTTTCTGTTAAGGATTCAACAATAGAAGAAAAATCATTAACGTTACCATCAACACCACTTACCATACTTCTATGGATCATGTATTGACCTAGTGGTGACATAGTGGTTTTGTTCGATGCGCAAGCGATATAAGTTGCAGCCGAGCAACAATCCCCAACAATACGTGCTTCAACCTCTACATCACTACTTCTAATAGCTTCATAAATATCAGCACCAACATTGACATAACCACCTGGGGAGTTGATTCTTAAAATCAAACTGTCCTGTGTTTCCAGAGCTTTTTCTAAAGCAACTGCAATGTCTCTAGGACAAGTTGCATCCATCTCGAACCAGTCATAGATCCATTTCAAATCATTTGAAATAAGCGGTCCTCTTACATCAATAATTTTCGGCATTATTCATCACCTCCTTCCTTCTTTGTCTTTCCATCATCACCGACCTGTTGGGTGTCAAGTCGTCTAATTGGTTTATCTCCTCCTGGGATAGGAGCCATCAAGAATAATGCACGCCATTCATCAGGAACCATTGAACCTCTATCAACCATCTGTACAAAGCTTAATTTAGTTGATAAAGATGCATACTGAACATTCGAAGCTTCATAGTAAATGTAGTTTCCATAAGCGATTTCTTTTCTAGTGAAAAGCTTCATTGTAAATGTATCACCCAGCTGTTTTAAAAACGGTTCAATTTTAGCAGCATAATAGCTTGCCCATTCGTCTTCAGTGAAGCTTGAATGAACGATTTTTTCATTTGTATTGAAATAAGAATAGATACGTTCAATCGACTGTTTCATTTGAAGTGCATTAGGTACATAATCTTTTGGTTCAATTTGTTTTGCATCTGCTTTGTTATCAGTTGCAGCAACACCTGCAGAGTCATCATCCACATTGATTTTTAAAAAGTTGTCAACGAATGCCTTTGTATTCTTTTTCAAATCTTCCTCTTTTAAAGACAGATTAAATTTCAACAGCCAACGAATAACACCACTATTTTTAATAGCATTGACAATTCCTTGGTCCGTTGTACTAACAATTTCCATAATGGACATCAAAGCATCAGATGAACTCTTTCCAAAGATATCATTGTCATAAACATCATTCTTTAAATGAATAACATTTAGTGCATTAAACGTGTAATAATGCCCATTTTTCATTAAAAAACGGTAAAATAAAAAGCCATTTTCATTAAAAATAGCTTCTACATTTACTGCATTTATTGGATAAAGTTCATACGGCAAATCATTTTCATCTCTATTGATCAGGACAAATGCGTTGTTATTTAGAAAATACTGACTGGCCACTTGTTCAAGTAGTTGTTGCATTGTCATCCACGGATTAGGTTGCATTAATAAAAAACGCATGTACGGTTCAGGATTGATTTTCAAATCTCCGTTGTAATTTCTAATGTGTTTAACAACTGCCTTGCCTACTGCCTTGACATCAGGACGGATACATCCTCTTACGATATCACTTTTAAACAATTTCCCGTCAAAAGAAAAATAATTAGCTGTCTTTTGCTGAACTAACTTGACTCTTTCAATCGTTTGATTTTTTCTTTTAAAGAATCCCATCATCTTACACCTCCCTTCTAGTTAACTAAACTCATATATTCTTCCTTGTGCCTTTCAAGACACACATAAGCATCTAAAAATGATGCTGTTCCATCGATTTTAAGTTTTTTATTTCTTAATTTACATGGCTGAATATTGCCATATTTATCAACTTCAATTGAGGTGTTGGATAGACACCATTTGAGCATTGGATTATTGTTATAATTTATCTTATTCGATTGTAAGTCTGATTTCATAGAATGCATTGGATCAGATAGAATCTTTTTCGTTTGTGGAATAGGTTCAACAGATTCCTTACCAAATTTATTTTTCATTGTGTGAACAAATAAATCAGAAGACCAACTATCATAACCTGTCCAGTTTACATATATTCCATATTCATCACGCACTTCTTCAAACCAACGAACGACATCCGCTGTGTTTATTCGATTGCCTTCACAGAGCCTTAACAATCCCATGTCTAGCCATAAATCATAGCGTATTCCATCATTTTCAACTTTTTCATCCAATAGATCCGCTGGTAAGAAATACATCTGCATAACATAGATTGTTGGGTCATCTTTAACCATGAACAATACGGTTGCACACGTTAGGTCGGTTGTTTGTGACATATCACAACCACCAACCCCATAATCAGGCTTCAATTCAAAGATATCGTATGTTGCTTCATTGTTTAAATCATCAAATGTTAGCCATGCCATGGTATTTGTTTCTCTAATATTAAAGTCCTTGCATAATAAGTTCTTAACAAGCTGTTCATTTGCCTTAGCTTTGTTGACTTTTGTACGAAGCTGGTCGATTCTCTTGATTGTTCCTAATCCTGGATTGGCTTCAATCCATGTTTCTTCATTTTTCCAATCATTTCGGTTATTCAATTCATAAATAATCGGAAGAACGGTTTCATCAACATACATATGATCCTTATAACCATTAAGAATTTTCGTTGCTTCTTCATACTTCATGTCATAAACAGATTCTCTTACAGTTCCTGCGGTTGAAGTAATTAAAATAAGCGGTTGTTCACGTGCTGATGTACCATCCACAATAACATCATATAAATTTTTGTCTTTCCAAGCATGAATTTCATCTAGCAATCCACCGTGTACGTTCAAACCGTCTAAACTATCTGAATCAGAAGCAACGGGTTTGAAAAATGAATCGTTAAAATCTCCCTTGATTTCTCCAACGAGTGGTTTTAGTCGTTTTCTCAATACTGGTGATTTATTTACCATACGTTTGGCTTCGGTCCATATCAACTTAGCCTGTTCTTTTTTAGTAGCAACTGCATAGATTTCAGCACCTGGTTCATTATCCGCAATTTGAAGATATAAACCTATGGCACTTGCAAGTGTTGATTTACCATTCTTTCTTGGAACGATTAAAATGACTTCTCTATATTTTCTTGTTTCATCAATTTTGTGAATGATACCAAAAGTCGCTGCAACCAATGCCTTTTGCCACAATTCCATGATAAACGGCTTACCACCCATTTTACCCTTAGAATGTTTACAATAATTCTCGATAAATTCCAGAGCATGATTTGCTTTTTTGGGGGAGTATTCCCATTCACTGTTAGGATCATGAATCAATCTATCCAGTTCTTCATAGACCGCATAGATTTTATTGCATACTCTTATCTCCCCTGACTTCATTTTTTCAAAATATTCAAGTATAGGATTGTATGCTAGAGGATAAATGATTCTACGTTTTGTTTTTTTAACCATAACTACATATTCGTTTGCAAGAAATCATCAAAGTCATCATTTTTAGGAACACCAATATCCTTAGGAACGAGTTCAGTAAGCTGTTTGATGATGGACGTTAAATTCTTAACCATCGTGTTATACATTTCGGCCTCTGGCGACTTTTTCTTTCCCCACTGATTAGCACCGTTTTGATATTTAATTGTAATCCCCTCTTGCGAAATCTTAATTTGTAGTTCTTCAAGAGTTACGATCATAAATGCAGCGTTTTGAATTAAAGGCGTGACAATATTCTTTGTTTTTTTATCAAGAGAAGAAAATTGTCGATTAAGCTTTTTCCTTTGAAACTCAATACGTTCATCATGACTCATTTTTTCGTATTTTGAATTTGAAGTCCTTCTTTCTTTTATCTTTTTCTCTTTTTCTTTTCCCAAAATTTGTCATCTCCTTTCAAAACTTACCTACACCCCCCTACGTGCGACTTTGTGCGTTATAAAGAGCTTGCCTCCATCGGTCCTTTAGAATCTACCACCACTCATTTCGAGAGGGGGGCTTGGTAGTAACCGAAGTAGCTGTCTATAATTTGCATTTGCTTTTCTTTGTCGGCGCGCGTTTCGTCTTTGAGCATTCGCTCAATGCATTCATCAATGCTTGCTTCGATATGAACGAGCCCATCAGCATGCAGTCTTGAAGCTAGTTCATTGCGTTGCTTTCTTGTTGGTAACATGCCTATTACCCAAACAGTTTTGGCATCTACTTTTCTTTCTTCAATCAAACGATACAATAACTCTTTGATTTCATTAGCTGTATCTAGCAATGTATCTGGAGTATCTCGTTTATCACACATGCTTATTGATTCCTTAATCAAATCGAAATCAACAACCATGTCGCCTTTATTCATGTGCTCTTTGACATATGATGTCTTTCCACTTGCTGGTGCTCCATGCACTATGATTATCTTTTGCTTTTGTAATTGTCCTTGTTCATCAATATAAGTTCCGTTCATAACAATCCTCTTACGTTTCTTATGTGTTGTAGCTTTATGAATACCGATATGACAATCCTTACAAAGTAGAATTAGATTGTCGGGATTTAATGTAATGTTAGGATCATTGATATTTGATGGTCTTAAGAATATCTTATGATGTACTTCCTCTCCAGGAACTGTTTCATTCTTTTCAATCAAACACTTTTGACACAATCCCATGTCACGCTGATAAATACTATTCCTTGCAAGCTCCCATGCTTTTGAATGATAAAACTTCTTAGCAAACTCTCTAGCCATTATCCTTACACTTAACAGTCCTATAATAACAATGATGACAGTTTGGAACATAGCAAGAATACTTAATCTTTTTATACTTTTGATTGTGCTTATAAAATTCAGTTACTTCTTCAATGAAGTGAATATGACGATGTGGTTTTAGTGGTTGTGCCATATCAATTCTCCTTTACAACAAAAAAAGAGATAGACAAACTATCTCTTTTGTATAACATTATCGACATCATGTAAGCTTTCTCAAAAACCTCACATTACCATAATACCACCAAATCCAATGTAAATCTTCTACATAGAGCTATTTTTTTAATAAATTTTTAAGAATATTATCAGATTTTCGATAAAGACTATTAACATTCTTGATGTTATATCTTATCATGCAACTTTTCTTGCTGAGATTATAATGGAAATCTTCGATGAATTTTCTATCAAGTGCATCCATTTTAGATAGATAATATTCAACAGTTGCAATACGCACGTTCCAAAATTCTAAATCAGCTAAGTATTCTTTCTCATTCTCTTGAATATAATTAGCAATTTCTTTTGGTAACTCATCTTTTTTTGTAATCAAAGAATTATACTTACTGTCTTTTTCTTGAATGTATCCACCAAGACCATCACTTGCAGGAGATCTAATGGTTTTTAATTGTTCCTTTACTTCCGCCAATTCATCCTGCATATCCTGTAAAGGTTTGTTGTATTCCTCAATAAGTATCTCACGTTCATGTAGCATGTTCTTATACATATGAATTTCATTTCTTAATACCACTAATTTATGGATCGTTAAGTGCATTGCAATTCCTCCCTTATTTCTTTCTCTTGTAATTGCAGTAAATCATTATTCCAACAAATATATAAATCTCAACAATGATAGTTGATAATACTCCCGCTATAAATGAACCGTTCATTTTATCATGACCTTTCTTAAAAAATAATTGGTGTAATAATATCTACATTTTACAGAAAAAATTACACTATAATCTTATGATCATTTCTTTTGCTTCATCAGATAGTAGAAAGTTCAAAGATAAATTAGACCTATCAATGAATGGTACAATTCTATCATTTCTTCCTATCTTCACTTTTGTTATCTTGAGAACTTTATCATCAATTACAAATGTTTCTTCTTTGTTGGATTGATTCTTAAATTTGAATCGTTGACCTTTTCTTAATCTTAATTTCATTCTAACCAAAAACAAAATAAAATCTTTCATCTTCAGCCTCCTCAACTCTCTTAATAAATTTCCTATAATCCCTAAAAGTGTTAAATTTTTTTATACGATTAATTTCTTCTAAATCTATTGATTTCACATATATTTCAGTTCATAGATTTAGAAAAAATTTAACCGTTGCTACTGATTATCGTAAATCAGTGTATTTTGACTACTTTGCAAGTGAAATTAACTTACTTGTTTCCTTATGAATTATTACTAATTCATCTGCAGTATTTTTTATAAACCAATAGTCTTTAGGATCTAATCCATTATCAGCTACCAGTTTCTTCATTGATAAATTAATCTTCTTTGGATGTTTCATTTACTTACCTCTTTTAGATATGAATACTAATTGTTTCTTCTTCATATTCATTTACAGAACTTATTGTTACTGATTTTATTTCACAATCTAAGATATCTTTATTTAGATTAAATCTTTCAGTACCTGGTACAACTACTGTAGCTTTTCCTTCTCTTTGTATAAGAAATTTCTCAACATTATTCTTACTATTTTTAAAATATTCTCTGATTGTCATCTTACTTATTTCCTTTCTTTTGGTTCTCTTCTTTTTCACTTGATAAAACAAAATGAAATAATATATAAAATAGGATCCATAACCCGTTATTGAAATGACAAATTAAAAATATTGATGCTATTAGAATCGATACATTTAATATTGCAATTAAAACATTATCCTTCATGTTTAATATCTCCTTGATTGATGCCATATTTTTGTTTTAACATTTCTACTTCTTCTTCAACTTGTTTTAATAGATTTTTTTCTCTATTTAAATCTCTCTCACTAGCATTAGGTCTAGTGATGTAATACTGTAAAGCGTGTTTTACTATTTGTGTATTTTGATATTGTTTACTCATTATTCATCACCTCACCACACAAAATATATGATCATACCAATAACTAGGAAAAAGTGTAGTAAGTTCCATACGCATTTAAAGTTTTCACTTGTTCTATTTAGATTGACTGCCCCAAGCAGCACCATGTAGAAGAATATTAGACAGTCAGTTATGATAAAACGTATTAAATTTATTATCATTTCAATCACCTTTTTTCATTTATTTTCTCCTTCAATTACTGGTATTTTGATTGGATAGAATCTTCCTTCTTGAAAAAACGTATTAGATAGATCCTTGGATTTTATGTATTCAAGAAATATCCATTCATTAGATTCTATTTCTTTAATTCTTACAATTTCTTCATAAGGAGCATCATATACCCACATTCCTTCTTTTAAATCCTTAAACTCAAGAGGTTGAGAAGTAAAATGCTCCTCAATTAATCTTTTGAAAATTTTACTTTCTTCAAAGCCTGCAGGTGTGAATGTATAAGTTTTATCCTTATCTCCATTTTCTAAAGCTGGTGCATCTGTTTCATAACAATGAGATAATAGATAAAGACACGCTTGTTCACATTCTTCTCTATTGAGCATCTTCACCACTCCTATTCGCTTGATTTAACATCAATAATCCCATTTTCAATGATTTCTTTTCCTGGGAAGAATTGAATATCATAAGCGTAAGGATTTTCTTTCTTTGCTTCTGTTTGAATACAAGTATATGTAACATCCTTAGAAAGATGTGCGTAGAATAATTTGTATTTTCCCTTTCCAGTTTTGATTGTTACATTCAAATCTCCATCTTCATCACTATCAAGAGAAATCTTTCCTTCAACAGAAAACAATGGATCATTTGTTCTTGTGTTAAGAGCAACAACCTTTCTTGTGATTTTAAAGTTGTTTGCATCTTCTCTAATATTCCAATTGACTCTAGATGCTTTTGAACATCCAGTTAAAATAAATACACTTGCTAATATGATTAATATTTTCTTCATTATTTATCTTCCTCCATTATTGATTGTGAAAGTGGGTAAAATCTGTCTTTTTTAAGAGATGTAATATAAACGCTTCCATCTACAGCCTCAAAAATGAAAGCTCCATTTGTTCCTATTTTTTTAACTTGAATAATATTTCCAGTTCTTTTATCTATAATCCACATATCACGTTTTAAATCTCTAAATTTAAGAGGCTGAGGGTTAAAATGCTCCTCTATCAATCTTTTTAAAATGTTAATTGCAAGTGGTGGAACATTGTTTTCACTATATTTTTCAACATCCTCAAAAGCCAGTTTACATCTTTCTTTGGTTAACATTTTCACCACCCCAATATTGAGCATTCCATTTTCCTGCTTTAATCAAATAATATTCTTTAATACCTTTTAACCAACCATGCTCATCTGTGCAATCACGTAGTAATTGATCTGTTGCATCAATATCGGCTATCTGTTCAAACCAACCGATATCACATTCATCACAATCACTTATAACCATTTCTAACGCTTTTTCTAGATATTCATCTTCAACAATTGCTTGTTGATTATTTAAAATGGCTTGAATTGAAGTTGGTTCATTATCTTTCCATTTAATAAAATTAAATTTGTTCTCAAAATAAATTAATTGATCACACATATCTGCGTTCCAATAATTAAGGATTTTAATTGGTTTTTCCTTGTACACATACAAACCGCCATCTTCATCCCTAGCAATATATAAATATTGCTTATCAGCAAGATAGGATAATACTTCATGTTCAAGATGTGTTAATTTATATTTCTTTTGCATTTTTTATCGCTCCTTTACAAATTTTCTTCTTTCCATTGATCATAAATACCTAACTTCTTATATTTTTTCTTTAATTTTCTAGGTAGTCTTGTTTTTTTATAGGGTATTTCACGAAAAAGCATTTTCATATTTTTGCGGATTTTTTTCATTGCTTTTCTATAAGGAGCGCGAAGAGTCATAATTATACTGTCCAGTACATCAATATATCCATTTTTTGCTTTAATAAGTTCTTCAAAAAAATGTGTTGTCTCATTATCATTTTCATAAGAGCTTGAAAATGCTATAGAATGTGCCTCTTCAAATAAATTTAAAGCTGCAATGGCTTCATCTCTTGTGCAATTTCTATAGTCAAAATCCACAACCTTTATATGACGTTCATTGCAAAGTTCAACCCATTCTTTATCAGTCATGATTAATATCCATTTTTTAACCTTTCATAATTGATCTTGTTTTTATTAAGATATTCTTGATAGACATCATCAAATGAGAATTGTAAACACTTAGTTAATTGCAATAAAACTGTCAATTTATTATAACTATATGAAATATCACCGATCAAATAATCAAGTCTTTCTTTTTCTAATTCATCAAAGTGATTAATTGAAAATTCATATTTATTTAAAATGCTATCAATTACTTCATCTGTGCTTGAATATCTACGCGCCATTTCACTTGTCATAACAAAATGGTAAACATCTACTAATTCTTCTAATACACGTTTTCTATCAACAGATTTTTGGGTTTTCTTCCACCAACACCAGTCCCCTTTTAATTCATGTGTCAACTCTCCTAATTCATCAATAATTGCTAATTCTAATTTTTCTTCGGTCATAGATTCTTCACCGAATTCATCTAAAATGCTTTTATTCAATGTTCTTTGCATTTGAAACATTTCTTTTAGCTGTTCTTTTATTTCCATGTTTTCCACTCCTTTTTTCTTTCAATTCATTTTGCTTCTTATAGGTAGCTTCTAAAGTTTGAGCAATCAATATTCCTTCTTTTGTAAGTTCAGGATCATCATAAATAAGCTTCTTTCTACACATGATTAATCTTTGTGCCTTTGTAATAAGAGCTAAATTATCAAGTGTTACATTTTCTTTGTTTCCATCTAAAAAAAGTAATGTTTTGTTTTTTGGAACGGGACCGTATTCCTTTTCCCAAAATAAAATGTGCTTTTGTTTCCAATTAACCTTTCCTGGATACTTGATCCCTCTCTTATCAGATATTTTGACATAGATATAACCGTCTGCTTTTTTTCTTTCAGTACCAATCGGCACCCAATTTTTAGGAACATCTCCCTTCTTAAATTCAGTTTCAACCGAAAGATGTTCGCCTTTTTTAATTGGATTAGGTGGACTATATCCTTTTTCAAACCTACCTGTAAGCCCTGAATCTAAATGAAGATTTCTTTTTTGTGCTTTTATTTGCTGACATGAAAAGGAAGTATTGAATTTTTCATTCATCAATCTTGTACACTCTCTATTGCTGATTCCTTGATAAACTGATTTTAAATACTCAACCTGCTCATCATTCAAGAGCTTCTTGTGTTTAATTTTTGAATAATCTATTTTAGAGCTCTTTGAGACTATTTTATGATTGCCCTTATAACTCTTTATAGTTTTAGCGCTTAAATTCGTTCCAAACTTTTTATTGAACATATCAGCTATTTCAGAATTTAAACGACCAGGAGCTATTTCAAGAATATAATCATACATTTCCTGCGTGTAATTTATTCTCATTTTTTGCTTTCAATTCCTATCATCTTTGGAAGTACAGGAGTTTCCCTATTGTAATCAGCTTGAAATTGAGCTGCTTCAATATGGACTCTTGCATTATCAATAATTTGAGCACTTACATCTGCCATAGCTTTACTCCGCTTTATTTCAGTTTGAAGTTCATAATCTGATAGATCTTCATCATTCAATCTTTCTAACTGTTCCATCAAGATATTATGCATATCTGTTAGTTTGTTTCTTGGCATAATTCCACCTCGTTTCTACTTTGTAGCAGCAATGTATACCCTGCTTCTTTCTTTTTCTGCATCATCATTATCCCAACAAACATATCTAAGTGTTGTTGCTGGTTCATCATGGTTGTACATTTTCATAAGCGTAATGACATTGCCACCGTTTTTTATATAAAAATAACCGAAAGTCTTTCTAAGTGAATGCATTCCAAATGTCGAAACGACACCAACATCATCTGCATTTTTCTTCATGATGTTATACCCTTGTTCACGAGTAAGAGGCAAAACATAAGAAACCCCATCTTGTTTTTTCTTTTGACCTCTAAAGAGATAATCATGATCTGCAAGATGATTTCTCTCTATGTAATCAAGAATATCTTTATGAAGTCTTTTATCCATGCGGTAATGTTGCATTTTTCCTGTTTTCAGTTCTTTGATGTGCAAATAACCTTTTTTTACATCAATGACCCTCAATTGAAGCAAATCATTTGCTCTAAATGCAGTATTAAATCCTAATAGCGCAATCATGTAATTACGATCAGCTTGATATCTCTTAACATCCGTAGTTGCAAGATCTCTTTTGAGAAGAAGATTATTCATGAATGAGTTGAGCAATCTTCTATCTTTGATTGGTAATGTTTCTTTTTGTCCTTTGAACGACTTAACTCTTCTCTTTGCCACTTTTAATCACCTCAACCGCTTCTTTTAACTCTTCATAAAGAGTGTGAAGTAATGCTATTTCTACAATTGCAAAACAAGCTAACATTGACAAAATATGATATTTCTTTCCTGTAAGCAAAAGAAGACACATTGAAATACATACTGCAATTGATGCAATTTTAATAACCAATTTTCTCACACTTATCCCTACTTTCGGTAATAAATTTAAATTACAAATTTTTAACTTTCATTTCTTTAATTTTCAAATGGCACTTGTCCAACAGTTCATCAACACCCATATTTTCTTTTTTTGAAACGTAGACAAGCAATGATATTGCTGAAAGAACAATAAACTCATTGTTTACATCCTTTGTTCCAGCAAGTTTAACTTTCTCATTCAAGTTTTCTCTTGATACTTGGACAAGCATACACTTCCCTCCTAGTCGTATTGAGAAAGCATATCCAATGCATCATTGTCGATTGGTATCTTCTCTATTTTTTTGGTTTCTTTGCTTTCTTTAGCAAAGTCTTGATAAATATTCTTTTCAAATGAACTCTTGAAATAATTCATTCGATTGTTTAAATCCTTTCCTTTCATCTTTTCCAGGATATACTCACACTTGCATTTGATATCAATGGCACTAAAAGACGAAAGATAAGATTTAATCATATCATCAATCAACTGAACCTCGTTTTCATAAATCAATTCTTTTTTTAAAAGAAGTTCAGTAATGTAATTTAAAGAGCGTTGCGCTTGCGCAACTGTTTTATCTTTCTCTTTTATCTTTTTATCTTTTATCATATACTCTGTATCAGTATCATATACAGATACTGATACAGAGGGGTTAGGGTTAGGTTTTGTTAGGTTATTGCTAGGTTTCTCTAGGTTATGGCTAGGTTTATTTAGGTTTTGGTTAGGTTTTTCTAGTTTTTCACCAACTTCCTCTTTATCCTCTTTATTTTTCTTTGGACGACCGCCCTTTTTACCATTTTGGACGCTAGCAACGTAACGCTTATTTGCGTTATCTATTGTTGGAATCATTGCAGTAAGAAGTGCTTTGGTTATCGGTGAGAGATCATCTTTGATTTCTCCTGATAAACCATATTCAGCGAGTGCCTGATACACTTCTAGTTGCATTGACTCGTCTAAAGCATTAATCGAATCATAAAAACTTTTATAAAAAATAAATCCGTCTTTTTTGCTTATATTTTCCATAACTTATAACTCCTTTTAAAAGGAGTTAATCAATTAACCCCTTTGATATACCTGAAACAACTTCATTTTTTTCTTGTAGTTTGCTTCCAACAACAATTGGCGGAAGTTCTTTGGCAACCTCGCCTGAAAGATTGATTTGTCCTGGAACAATTCCGCTTGCCTCTGATAAACGAGATCCTAAAAACTCTCCAGTATCATTATCAAATTCCTTTAAATTAACTAAAGTAATTGGCTCATTATCTTTAGGTGATACTTTTGAAGTAACATTATATTTAACTGCTAATTCGTTTCTTTTCTTGTTTGGTGTGATTTTGATGCTTATCTTGATTTCTCTTGCTTTTAAATCAGTGCTTTCATCATTGATATTATAAATAACTCTTTCTAGCTCATTATCAATTTGGCGGATGATGTTTCCACCCTCAATATCTAGAATAGATCTACTTCTCATAGTTAGTATCTCCTATAAAGCTAAAATAACTGCACCGTCTTTAACTTCTTTATCAAGAGCAACATTTAAGAAACTTTTAATTTGATTTTGTACTTTTCTTTCAAAAGCACCTTTATCACACACCATAAGCGCAACTTTACCCTCATGATTTACACGTAAATTGAATTTTCTTTCAATTTGATTGACTTCATCATATGTAGCAATTGGTTTTAAAGCTACAATTGGATTGATTACAACTGTTTCATCCGTATTAATGCCTTCAGTAACTTTTAATGTAGCACCAATACCGTTGTCAACGGATTCAACAGTGCTTACTTTATATAATTTTGAAATACTCTTAATAAACGCTTCGGCATTTTCATTTTGTTCAAAGCATGTATTGACATTAATGATCATTTGTTCTGCAGGAATAAATCTGTCTAGAATAACATCAGGTACAATTGGTCTAGCAGTAAAAATCAACTGTCTTTCATAAGTATGATCAATAGAGCTAAGAACTTTAATATTATTTCCAACCGCAGTAACGATAAGTGGTAAATGACATCGAATTATCATACCATCATTTTCTAAAAAGCTTCTAATCATTTGTGTAAGAGCAGTAAGACTTCTTACTTCAACAGTTTCAACTTCAGGAGTTGTATAACGTGTCAATCTGTCTCCTTGATGGATATAGCCTTGTTCAAATAAGACTTTTTCTTCTACCTGACATCTTTCTTTTTCATTTGCTAATTCTTGAATCTTTTCAATTGCTTTTGCTAACATTTCTTTTCCTCTTTTCTTTCTATTTTTCTTTTGTTTTTAATTTACCTTTAAAAGTAACAGTGATTTCAGAAGTATCATCCGTTTTCTTGATTAAGTGCAGCTTCTTAATATTTTGAATTTCTACATCATCAACAAAAAGACGATAAACTTCTTTATCAGTTACTAATAAATCGATTTTATTTAATGTAGCCATTAACTAATCCTCTTTTGGTTTTGATTTTTTGATTATATTTGCTATAATCTATTTGGTAATGTTTGTGGAACATCATTTATAAGCGATGTTCCTTTTTTTTATTTCATGTCATATTCAGTTCTCCTTTCTAAAAAAACAAAGGACATCAAAATTAATAAATTGCGTAAAAGAAGCTAGAAAAAATCATTACGTCACTTTTCTCTTCATAAAAGTTTGTGATTTTAATTTTGATTAAAGGTATTTTTGATGCCCTTTATTGAGGTTTATTAAAACCTCTTAGAAGCTATAAAGTGGGATGGTATCAAAGCTTGGAAAAATCCTTTATAGCTTCTAAGAAGCAATAAGCCATTAGAAAGACCATTACTTAAAACCCGTGCAATAGTTTTATATTTTTGAAGGAAGTTTTAAAATGAGCATAAATAACAGTCTTTAGAGATACTCAGTACCTCTTAGCAAATATAGAATTTATGTCATCAACAGTAGAGAAAAAGATTTAGGGGTATTCTATATTTGCTAACAGATATCAAATATCTGTTATTTGAAAAACATATCAAGGATACTTGTTAAAGCTATTACAGTTAATTTAGACATACAAAGAGCTATGATAATGACAGTAAGTAACCCTCTACCGGATAATCTTTTCATCATTCGTCATCCTTTCATACTCTTCAGTTTCAACCTCTAATATATCTATAAGATCATAATTACAATTTCTTAAAAACCTGTATTCTTCCCAAGAAATTAAATTTTCAAATAGTGAAAAACAAAACAAATCTATGTTACGTTTAATCTTTATCATAACCAGTTTAGAAACTGCATCTTTGCCTATGCATTTTTGAATTGATACATAACCTCGAATAAATTCAAATGATTCCAAAAAGTATTTATCAATCATATCTTTTGCAGCTTCCCTTTTTATTCGTTCTCTCCTACATAATCTTAAAAAGTAATATGATAAAATCGATTCAATAACGACTGCCAAACAAAGCCATAAACTTTTCCAAACAAATATATTAATAAAAGCAATGATTATAACTGCTATATTTATACAAGTTACTACCCTATCTGTTTTTTTATTTCTTAATAATTTCTTTATTTTAAACATAATTTTTCTATCCTTTCTCTACTGGCCATGAAAGACCAATCTATCTTTTTTTGAATTGTTGGACAAATTAATAAAACACGCGAAGTTTTTGATAGATCAGTCTTTGATGACCAGCAACCTTTATTTTACTGATCAGTAAGAAGCTAACCTTACTGGTGATGTAATAAATAGAGAAAGAGGATTTCACTTCCTTTCTATTTTTATTTTTTTATAAGATTAACTTCTTACTGATCAGTGAACTTATAATTTAAGAATTAAAAGTCTTATCAAATGCTTGGTTACGTAGCTTGTTATATTCATCTTTTGAAATAAGATTTAATTCACAAGCTGTAGCAAGAACACCGCACAAGTACATGTATTGGTTATTTACACCGTTATGACACATATCAAGTTCTGATTGTTTTTCTTGTGTTTTTTCAATTGGGCAATTTCTAAATGCTTCCCTTGCATCATTTCTTTTTTTGATTTGGTCTTCAAGAAATCCCTTTTCAAATTCTATTTTCTTTCTGACAACTTTAACTTGTTCTGCTTTAGTCATAACTCGTTTCTCCTTTTGTGAATTTTTATTTATATTTATTCAACCTCTCTTTATAATTAAATTATCGGTACGGCAATATCGAAATCTAATTAGAAAGCGAGGTGATCTATCATGGAAATTGATGCTTCTACTATTACAGGAATAATCGCATTCGTAGCTTTAATTTCTCCGATTGTTACAGCTATAATCAACAATCTCTATCAAATTAAAATTAGAAAATTAGAAATATCTGAAAAGCGATATGATGAATCCATTTTTCTAAAAAGAGAATTATTTGAAAAATACTGTCAAGATTTATCAAAAGTAATACTCCTTCAATCTGCTACTGATGATATACTTGGTGAATATGCTTCCAGCTATGCAAAAGCAATACTTTACATGTCTTCTGAAGATGTAACTTCTGCAACAGATATCAATACTGATATTGAAAAAGGAGATTTTGAAGATGCATATAGATTAATGGGTAATCATATTCTTTCACTCAAGAAAGAAATACAAAAGCTGAGTAAAGCGCCCAAATAATAGTTGCATAGTATTTATAGAACCAATTATCCGGTTCTATTTTTTTCATTATTTTTAAGCTAACTAAGTAAACAATTGTAAAAACTATAAAATATGGCCATCTCATTCATTTCATCTCACTTTGTTCCAAATCTTCGCATCAACCAACTATCTAATTTAGTTGTATCAATCCGCCAAGTTGATGTTTTTCCTGGCAGCTTGTATGCAGGAAATCCTCTTATTTTTAAATAACTTTTAAGTTCGCAACGCGTAAAACCATATGAAACTAACTCATTGATTGACATGTATCTTTTTGGATATGTAGTAGCTGTCTTTTCCATTTTCATGTGTCTCCTTTCTAATATTTTTAATAATGTGGTAGTTGTTTTTTCTAAATTGTTGTTGAAAATAGTTTTTCGACTGGAATTTTTACATTTAAGAAATTTTTAATGTGCAAACATTCTTCTAAATTAATTGGAGCTTCCCCATTTAATTTTTTTGTAATTGTATTAGGTGAAACGTTTAAGGCTTTCGCCAAAGCATTTCTTGTAATTTTTTTTCTTGCCAACTCCGCCTCTAAATTTGGAAACATAACCCTCACTCTCCTTTCTGATTCACTATATTTCGTGATTACATCTTGATAATATCCCTATATTTAGTGATTGTCAATACAATAATCACTATTTTTTGATATTTTATATAAATTATTTTCTAATTATTCATATTTTTTAGTGATTAAATCTTGTTTTTTAGGGATAGTCATATATAATAAAATTTAGAAGGAGGAGGTAGATATGGTTGAAGAACAATTAAAATCCTTAATTATCGAAAGATATGGAAGTTTAAAAAAATTTGCTGAAAGTGTTGATATTGCTTGGTCTACTCTTGATGGAGTAATTAAAAGGGGTGTCAATAAAGCCAACATTACTAGCCTAATTAAAATATGTGAAGGTTTGAATATTGATTGTGAATCTCTTTATTATGGAGATATCATCACAAAGCAAACGATTTTAAAGCAAGAACCATTAACTGAGGAAGAACAAAATCATATAAAAAAATACCGTTCTTTAAATAAGGACGGTAAAGAAGTAGTAGATATTATTCTTGATAGAGAATTTGAATTTGCTGAGTACAGAAAGAAAATTGAAGATATTAAAAAATAATAAATAATGAGAGGATATAGGGATGAAATACATTAGAAAAATAATAGATGATTACTGTGTATTAGATTTAGAAACTACTGGTTTTTCTCCTAATTATGACAGTATTATCGAAATAGGAATTATCAAAGTAAGAGGAAATGAAATCGTTGATAAATATAATAGTTTAATTGATCCTGGATTTCTTGTTGATGATTACATTACTTCTATTACTGGTATTACAAATGAAATGTTAAAAGGAAAACCAAAAATCATTGATTTAAAAGATGAAGTTCTTGATTTTATTGGAAATGATATATTGGTTGGCCACAATACTTCTTTTGATGCATCGTTCTTACAAAAAGGATTTAATGAAGAATTAGAAAATGAATATATTGATACACTTCAATTTTGTAGAAAATTATATAAAGAATTAGATCACCATAGATTAACTGATATGTCTAATTATTTAGGCATTTCTAGAAACGAACACCGCTCTATAAGTGATTGTTTATGCACAAAAGAACTTTATGATTGTATTAAAGAAAAAATGAAGATTGACGGCTTAGAAATCAATGATCTATTCGCTAAAAAGAATCACTCTGGTAAAAGAATAGATATTCATAGTATTAAACCTGAAAGCATTGAAATTGATGAAGATAATTTCTTTTATAATAAACATTGTATTTTTACTGGAAAACTTGAAAAAATGGTTAGAAAGGATGCAATGCAACTTATTGTTAATGTTGGAGGAATACTAGATAACTCAGTTACTAAGAAAACTAATTATTTAATATTAGGAAATAATGATTATGTTTCTTCTATTAAGGATGGAAAATCTTCTAAGCATAAAAAAGCTGAAAAATATAAATTAGAAGGTCAAGATATTGAGATCATAGATGAAGATACTTTCTATAATTTGTTTAATTTGAATTAAAAACAAAAAAAAATCAGTGGCTATCACCACTGACTACCACATGAAAATGGAAAAGACAACTACCACATTATATTTTCTCTTTCCATGAGCAATGTTATTTTATCATATTTGCTTATGGAAAGAAAGTACACAATTAAATACATAAGCAAAGGAATGATAAAATATGGCCAAGTATAAAAAAAGAAAAGATGGAAGATATCATACTTCTATTACATTGGATGGAAAGAAATATGAATTATATTCTAAATCTATAAAAGAATTAGATAAAAAAGTAATTGAATTAAGAGTTAAATATGAGCAAGGTTTAATGTTAAAAAGCCCTACTGTTCTTTTTAAAGATTATAAAGAAAGATGGTTTGAAGCGAAGAAGCCGATGATCAGCGCAAAGAGTATTGCTAGTTATCGATCTATTTTGGATAATCATTTTACAAGAATTGATTATATGAAAATAGTGGATATTAAGAAAACTGATGTACAGAATGTCATAAATGATTTAATCGATAAACCAAATACCGCAAATAAAACGTATATGACACTTAACCAAATATTAGAAAATGCGGTTGATGATGATATTTTAAATAAGAATCCATGTAGAGGTATAAAAAAACCTAAAATTGAAACTAAAGAAAAAAGAATATTAACTGATGAAGAATTTTATTTAACAGAAGTAGCTGATTTTAATGATAGAGAGAAAATGTTTGTAATAATGAGTAAGTATTGTGGACTTCGACCAGAAGAAACAAGAGCACTTACTAAAGATGATTTTTTTATAAATAATAATAGTGGATATGTAAGGATCAATAAAACTGTTGTGTATGTATCAAATCAAGCAATCTTTCAACAGTTCACTAAAAATAGTTCTAGTATTCGCGACATACCTCTATTTGCTAATATTTTACCGTTTGTGCGTTATTATCTTTCTAGCACACAAACGAACAAGTTATTTACAAATCTTTCTAACAAGAAAGATGAATATATGTCTAGCCAATCTTATAAATGGTTAATTAAGAAAATAAAAGACAAAATTAGATACAAAGCATGGGAACTTAAAATTGAGTTCAATGAGAAAGGTTTCACAGCTTACACTTTTAGACATACTTATGCTACCCTACTTTATTATTCTGGAATCAATTTAAAAGAAGCTGAATACTACATGGGGCATGCAGATAGTAAGATGTTAAATCAAGTCTATATTCATCTGGATAAACAAGCATTAAGAGAAAATAATTCAATAGAAGATTACATCAAGAATAAATTAATATTAAACAAACAAGCTATACAATCAAAAACAAGTGTGCAAGATAGTGTGCAAAATCAAATAGAAATTGAAAAAGTCACGTAATAATGCGTTAAATGAGCGTTTCTAATTCTTGACTCTTAATCAGAGGGTCCACGGTTCGAGACCGTGCGGGGAGACCAATTGATAAAATAGTCTAAACAGTATAATTCATGTTTAGACTTTTTTATTTAAATTCAATAATTCTTTTACAAAGTAATAGCTATGCGACATATTTCGCATAGCTATTTAATATTCACCACGTGTATGAAATTCTTTTTTATTTCCTACCACTTTATGTCTTTCTTTCAATTTATTTTCAATATCTTCAAGTTTTACACCACGATCATTCATTAAAACAAAGGTATGGAATAATAAATCAGAAATTTCACCAACTAATTCATCTTTATCATCATTTTTAGCTGCAATGATTGTTTCACTCGATTCTTCTCCAACCTTTTTACAAATCTTATCAACACCTTCATTTAATAAATAATTTGTATAAGATTTTTCAACCGGATGAATTTTACGGTCTTCAATTGTTTTTTCAAGTTCACTAAAGATATTTCTCGTATCATAAGGTTTTACTTCATTAAAAAAACATGAATAAGCGCCTGTATGACAAGCAACCCCTGTTTGTTTTACATAAATTAAAAGTGTATCTAAATCACAATCTAAATAGATTCCTTTAATATCTTGAAAATGCCCTGATTCTTCCCCTTTATGCCATAATTTTTTTCGACTTCTTGAATAGAATACCGTTTGATTGATTTCTAGCATTTTATCATAAGCTTCTTCATTGACATAAGCTAACATCAACACTTCTTTTGTTTGATAATCTTGTACAATTGCTGGAATTAATTCCATTTTTTTAAAATTTGGTCTCATTACATTGCTCTCCTTACGTTAATACCGTATTTTCTACATTCGTCCCTTACCTCTTCTACTGTTGCTTCATTAAAATGGAATAAAGAAGCAACTAAAGCTGCATCAACATCTGTTTTTTCAAATACTTCAATAATATCTTGAATACTTCCACAACCTCCTGAAGCAATAACAGGAATATCTACCGCATTGCATACCGCATTTAACATATCTAAATCATACCCTGCTTTTGTTCCATCGGCATCCATTGAAGTTAATAACACTTCTCCAGCCCCTAGGTTTTCGCATTTTGTTACCCACTCAATTAAATCAAGTCCTGTATTTTCACGTCCACCTTTGACATAAACATCCCAACCTGATTGGCCATCTCTTTTTTTTGCATCAATCGCAATAACAACACATTGCACACCAAATTCATCAGCAGCTTCTTTGATTAATTGTGGATTATTAATAGCCGCTGAATTGACAGAAACTTTATCTGCACCAGAAGCTAAAATCATTCTAAAATCATCTAATGTTCTAATTCCTCCCCCAACAGCAAGAGGAATTGTAAGTTCTGAAGCACCACGTTCAATAATATCTTTCATGATATTTCGATTTTCATAAGATGCTGTAATATCTAAAAATACTACTTCATCTGCACATTGTAAATCATATTTTTTAGCAAGTTCAATAGGATCTCCAACCTCTTTTAAACCAACGAAGTTGACTCCTTTAACCACTTTTCCATCTTTTATATCTAAACAAGGAATTATACGTTTTGTAAGCATTGTATTGTCTCCTTTAAATCTACTTTTCTTTCATAATAGGCTTTTCCTACAATACAGGCATAATACCCTTTTTCAGCCACCTTTTTAATATTATCAAAATCCTTAATACCACCTGAAACAACAAATTGAATTGAACTTGTTTTTGCAATTTGATCATACATATCAAAATTAGGTCCCATTAAAGTACCATCTTTAGAAATATCTGTTGCCACAATATATTGAACACCAATTTTTTCTAAAAATTGAATAAATTCTAAATAAGGTGTTTGACTTGTTTCTAACCATCCTGCCGTAGAAACAAAACCATTTTTAACATCAACACCAACAACAACTTTCTCGCTTCCATAGCGTTTTAAAGCAGTTTTTAAAAATTCAGGATTTTCCAAAGCAGCCGTACCTAAAATAACACGATCAATTCCTACTTCTTCTAAATAAAGTTGTACAGTTTTTAAATCACGAATACCGCCACCTAATTCTATTTTCATTGATGTTTGTTTTCTTATTTTTTTGATTGTTTCTAAATTTTTAGCTTGTCCATCTTTTGCCCCATCTAAGTCAACAACATGTAAAAGCTTGGCACCAGCTTCTTCAAATGTTTGAGCTAACTCTTCAGGATGATCACTATATACTGTTTTTTGTTGATAATCGCCTTTAAATAGACGAACCGCTTGTCCATCTTTTAAATCAATCGCTGGAATCACTAACATTCTACCATCTCCTTAAATGCACGTAATATATTTTGTCCGACTTTGCCTGATTTTTCTGGATGGAATTGGCATCCCATAACATTTCCATTTTGGACAAGTGCTGTTACTTTTGTTGAACCATAATCACTATAAGCCACAAGATTTTCATCACTTACATGAGCCATGTAAGAATGAACAAAATAAACATCTTCATTTTCATGAACATATTTAAGTAAAAGATGATTTTGTGTTTTATGTAATTGATTCCATCCCATATGAGGAATCTTTTCATCAATATCCATATAACTTACATAACCTGGAATAAATCCTAATCCTTTTGTTTCTTCTACCTCATAGCCTTTTTCAAAAAGAATTTGCATTCCTAAACAAATACCTAGAATTGGAATTCCAGCTTCTTTTCTTTCTTTTAAAAGACTAACCAAATGAAACCTTTCTAAATTTTTCATTGCTGTAGGAAACGTTCCTACTCCTGGTAAAACAATTCCTTTTGCTTCTCTTATTACCTTTTCATCACGAGAAACAATAGCTTCTAAACCAATTCTTTTAAAAGCACCTGTAACACTTTTTAAATTTCCCACATTATAATCAATAATTACAATCATTTATAAAACCCCTTTTGAAGAAATAACTTTGTCTTTATTTTTTTCATCAATACGTACTGCTTCTTTTAAAGCTCTACCAAAAGCTTTAAAACATGCTTCAATGACATGATGGACATTATTTCCATAAGCTTCATTAATATGCAATGTTGCATTCATATTATAAGCAACTGCTCTAAAAAATTCTTCTGTCATTTCACTTTCATAATTCCCTAAATTAACTTTAGGAATATCTACATTAAAGACAAGAAAACTTCTTCCTGAAATATCTAAATCACATGTTACTAATGCTTCATCCATCGGTATTGTAAAATGTCCATAACGTGTAATTCCTTTTTTATCATTTAAAGCTTCTAAAATCGTTTTCCCTAAAGCAATTCCCATATCTTCTACACTGTGATGACTATCAACTTCTAAATCACCATGACAAATCATCTTAATATCCATTTCACTATGAAAAGCAAGCAAAGTCAACATATGATCAAAGAAGCCAATTCCTGTTTGAATTTGTGCTTTTCCGGTTCCATCTAAATTAATTTCTAATTCAATTTGTGTTTCATTCGTATTTCTTTCTAGTTGTGCTTTTCTCATTGTTATTCCTCCTCAAAACGTACAGCAATACTATTTGCATGTGCATCTAAACCTTCACTTTTTGCGAAAGTTTGGACATCATCTTTGAAAGTTTCTAATACTTCTTTTGGATAATAACTATATGATGAATATTTAACAAAATCATAAACACCTAAAGCTGAATAGAATTTAGCCGTTCCTCCTGTTGGTAAAACATGATTTGTTCCTGACATGTAATCTCCTAGAGGTTCTGGAGAATATTCACCAAGGAAAATAGAACCTGCATTTTTAATAGAAGGAAGTGTATTAACTGGATTTTCTACTAAAACTTCTAAATGTTCTGGTGCTAAATAATTAGATACATCAAAGGCTTCTTTTAAATCTTTAACAAGAATAGCTCCTCCATAGTTTTTAAGAGATTCTTCAATAATTTCTTTACGTGATAAATAAGCCACTTGTCTTTTTAATTCAACATTAACTTTTTCAACAAGTTCTTTGCTTGTTGTAACAAGCATAGCACTGGCAAGTTTATCATGTTCTGCTTGTGACATTAAATCAGCAGCAATATATTTTGGATTTGCTTTTTCATCAGCAATCACTAAAACTTCACTCGGCCCTGCCACCATATCAATATCAACAACCCCATAACTTAATTTTTTAGCTGTCGCAACAAAGATATTTCCTGGACCTACGATTTTATCTACTTTTTCAATTGTTTCAGTACCATGAGCAATCGCAGCAACCCCTTGGGCTCCACCAAATTTATAAATGGTATCCACTCCTGAAACTTTTGCAGCAGCGACAATTACTGGATTGACTTTTCCATCTGCTTTAACAGGTGTAATAATCACTAAATCTTTAACTCCTGCAAGTTTTGCAGGAATGGCATTCATTAAAACAGTTGAAGGATAAGCCGCTGTTCCACCTGGAACGTATAAAGCAACTCTTTCAATTGGACGTACCATTTGTCCCATGATCACTCCGTTATCTTTATATAAAGACCATGATTTATCAATTTGATTTTTATGGAACTCAGTAATTTGTTTTTTTGTTCTTTCTAAGATTCTTATGTAATCTTGATCAACTTGTTTTAAAGCTTCTTCTTTTTCTTGATTTGATACCACAAAATCACTTTCATCTTTTATTTGATAACCATCAAATTTTTGACAATAATTAATTAATGCCTGATTTCCATTTTTTCTAATATCTTCAATAATATCACTGACTGCATTATTAACTTCAATTGAAATTTCTTCCTTACGATTATTTAGTTTTTGTGCAATTTCTTTTAAATTCCCATCATAATGAATTACTTTAAGCATTTTGATTTCCCCCTATTACTTTTTCTAATTGATTTACGATATTCATGATTTCATCTTTTTTAAATTTAAAAGCCACCTTATTAACAATCATCCTTGTTGAAATATCACTTACTTTTTCAATTACTTCTAAGCCATTTGCTTTAAGCGTTGATCCTGTTTCTACAATATCAACAATAGCATCAGAAATACCTGTTACTGGTCCAAGTTCAACTGATCCTTCTAATTCAATAATTTCTACATCTTCTTGTTTAGAAGCAAAATATTTTTTTGCCACATTTGTATATTTACTGGCAATCTTTTTACGACGATTGAACACTTTATCACGATATTCTGGATAAGCAGCTACCGCGAAATAACATTTTCCTATTTCCAAATCAAGAAGTTCATAATAATCTTCAAAATCAACATCATCTAATGTATCTTTTCCTACAAAGCCAATATCAACAATGCCGTGTTCTAAAAATGTAACTACATCATTTGGTTTTCCAAAAATCATTGAAATTCCATCTTTTGTTTCAATTAATAATTCTCGCTTTTTATTAAAAATAGGTTCCATATCAAACCCTGCTTCTGAAAGAAGTTTACATACTTGTTTTTCAATTCTTCCTTTAGTAATCGCTATTTTAATCATATTACTCTCCTTCTTTTTCAATGGCTTTTAAAATATGGTTCATATGAAAACAAAATCCAACGGCTGTTTTTTCAACATTAAATCTTGGAAGTAAATCATCATATCGTCCTCCCGATAAAATTGGATTCGCACTTTGATCACTATAACCTTTAATCATAAAACCTGTATAATATTTCATCGTTGGAACCATTCCTAAATCAAAAATAATACCTTCTTTACTTTCTAATGATTCATATAAATCATTTAATTCTTGTAATGCCCCTAATAAAACAGAATCTTGACATGTTTTCATCATTTGATGAAGTAAATCAATATTTCCAAAACATGTTGGT
>UMJI01016620.1_pt1 | contig 36828 bp, 46 predicted proteins | sample 1965991 | NCBI WGS metagenome assembly UMJI01 (sample SAMEA4836140, study PRJEB28245) | human gut metagenome | biome: gut microbiome; material: fecal sample | place: Denmark | collected 2008
ACTCTGCGAGGATAATGGTACTTCTAATGTGAATCTGGGGAGTGTATCGCCGGATTTATAGACGTTGACGGTAGCGATTCTCTGCTTTGCGTTGTCGCTTCCACTGATGGAATGTTCGGATCCAATGCTGACTTCGTCTTCCCATCCGGATTCCTGGATGTTGGCTATTGCCTGACGCGAATGCGCGCCGTCACTGTCCAGATTCTCGTAGGCGACATTCTTGAGGCGGTCTACTTCAATCTCTGCGTACTGTTGCGCCTGTAAGGCGACACGACTTGATTTTATCATGCCGAATCCGCCAGCTCCCACGATGAACAAGCTCTGCGCAATGAAGATCCAGACAATGGCCGCCAAGGCCGTGATGACCAGGATAGATCCTCTGCTCTTATACCGGCTGTTCCGTTTAATGTTCATGTTATACCTCCACCTCTAAGGAAAAAGGGGCCATGACAGCCCCTTTCCTTCTCTGTTGATTCAGCAAACAAACATACAGTTTCAAAAAATCAATAGTATACCTTGAGGTCATCCGTCGTACCAACCTGCATGTCGATACCGCCAGAGATGATGCAGCGATCGCCATCCCCATCCGTTGTGAAGGAGAACGGCTGACCCCACGCGTCATTGTACGTACCATTGACCCAGCGGCCAGATTTCGGACTCATTAAGTCTGTGTGGTCAGCACCATCGATGGAATCCGCAGCAGCAACACCGCTGATAAGGTCATCGGCAGAAGTCGGCGTAGCACCGTCATAGCGCAGACCCGTGTAGGAAGATGCAGCCGTCTTCATGGACTGAAGCTCCATCCATTCAGACCCCCACCGTGCATAGTTGATCAGCGTATCCGAGTTGAGGAAGGCCGCTGCGATGATGATGACGACCATCAGGACACCAAGGAATGCATCCGAGATGTTAATGAGTCCGGCCAGTTTAAATTTGTTTCTTGCAGTCATTTCCATTTTCTTTACGTCCTTTCATTTCAATAAATCAGTGACTGACATATCCAATATCGTCTCCCTTGATGCCGCTGCCGACGCTGGAGGAACTTGATCCATCCTCTCCTACGCTGAATACAACGAAACCATCTTTTTGAGACTGGTATTGATAATTGCTGTCTTTCTTGTACGGATCTTTGGGGAGTTCTTTGATCCACGGCCCGTACTGCCCTTTCTTCCCCGTCAGGTCAGGCAGGCTGGATGGATAGCTGCCCACTTCCATCTCGTATTGGCTGATAATGCCGCACAGCGACGCGGTATCATTCAAGGCTTTATCGTGACGCCCCAAAGTTAAGAAGGATGGGGCATTGACGATACATGCAGCCATCAGGATGACCAGCATGAGTACGCCCAGAACCATCTGCCATACGATGAGGCCCTGCAATTTATAGGATCTCTTGCTCACATTCCCATGCCTCCCATTCCTCCGGTCGAGATTTTCGACATCATGCTGAAGATTGGCCACAAGACCGATACGACAATCAAGCCCAGCAGGATAAAGGTCGGCGTCAAAATCAGGTTCTGGAGATCCTGGCTGAATTGCTGCGAAGCAACAATCAGCTGCTTCTTATAGAAGTCAGCACGCAGCTGCATCATGGCAGCCATATCGCCTTTCTCACCTGCTTGCAGGAAGACATAGAAGGATTCATCCAAGACCTTCTGCTTGTTGTGCTTCTGGAGTGCCATGACGAAACTGCTGCCATATCGCCCAAGGTCTTTCAATGCTTTGCCTATCAGGTGTTCCATCAAGATGTTGTCCACGCTCTTCTGCGTGTACTGCAAGGTCTTGATGACATCCAGGCCAGCACTCTTGCATAGGCCGAATACCAGCGCAAACCGATATTGGACGGTATTGTAGACAATTGGGCCGTACAGCGGCATCTGCATGATCAACATCGCCGTGCGCTCCGGCGATTTCTTTGCCAGGAACCGTATGCCGAATGCACAGAATGCCACGAAGGCAAGGATTGCCCACCAGTAGCTCTGTGCAAAGTTTCCCACTCCGATCAGCAGCTTCGTGTAGAACGGCATATCAAGCTGCAAGTCAGACATCAGTCTCCCCATACTCGGCAGCACCAAAAATATGACTACACCAATCGTGATAGCCAGGACAATGCCCAAGAAAATCATGGTACCCATCTGCGAACTGAGATTCCGGCGCAGATCAATGGCCTGCTCCAGGGTCTTGACGATATCCGCATAGATATCTTTTGCCTGACCCGTGCCTTCATTGACGCGCATCATCTCAACAATGTATTCCGGGAAGAACTTTGGGTACTTTGCAAAGGCATCCGGCATCTTGATGCCATTTTCCATGTCGTGCCGGATACCGTTCAGCATCTTCTTGACAGATGGACGTGGCGTCTTGCTTTCATAGAGTTTTAGAGCCTCTGTGATAGGCAGGCCCGACAGATTGTACTGCTGCACGAGCATGAAAATCTGGTATAGGTCATTGAGATCCTTTTTCGCAATCATAGATTCACCTCCTTTCCCTTATTTACCAACGACATGAATCAGCTCATCCAGTTCAATTTTGCCCTGCATGGCCATATCAATGCCTTTTTCCCACATCGACCGGAAGTTATTCTTTCTAAGCACCTCCTGAATCTCGCCGAAGCTCCTCTGATGCAGCAAGGCATCGCGGATTTCGGTATTGAAGATGATATATTCTGCAATGGCCGTGCGGCCACTGTAGCCATGGTTGCAATGCGGACATGCCTGGATATCCGCAACAGATCCCTTTTCCCGCAGCCGTCCTTCTACCTGCTCCATTTCCCTTGGCGTCAGGAGCCTGCGCTCTTTCTCAGTCAGGTTATGCGGTTTCGAGCAGTACGGGCAAAGGGTTGCCACAAGACGCTGGGAGATGATCAGTTTCAGCTCCGACAGGAGTGTGGTCTTGGATATATCAAAGTCCAGCAAGCGCGAGATGGTACGCGTACAATCTGCGGCATGGACGGTAGAGAACACTCGGTGGCCTGTATTGGATGCCTGCATGGCTACCGTAGCATCGGTAGAATTGCGGATTTCGTTGTACAGGATAATGTCCGGATCGGAGCGCAGCGATGCCACCAGAATCTTCTCGGCAGTCAAGTTCAAGGCTTCGTTGGCTGCCTTGCGCACCTGTACCTGGGTAAAATCATCTTCATAGATCTCAATTGGTTCGGCAATCTCAATGACATTTAACGGCTCCTGCACGCTGTCCAGGACGTAATGAATCTCGGCATGGAGGCTGGTCGTCTTGCCTGCGCCGGTTGGCCCGGAATTGAGAAACATACCCGTCGCATTCCGGTAAAGGACGGATTTGATGGCATCCAGGTCTTCCGGGATATAGCCGATGGAATCCAGGGTTTTCTTGGTACTCTGTGTTCGCCCTGCCTGTGGCAGGAGACGCAGATTGATTTTTTCCTGTCCATCGGAGCCGACCGGCAGTGTTTCCAGGCGAATAAAGATGTCCTGGCTGCCACGATGCAGATAGAAGGAGCCTTCATTCGGCATATTCGTTCGCATGACATCGACGTTGCGGGAATCATCCATCAGCTTGATGAGATTCGTGACATTCTCCACCTGGTTGGCTGGAAAGAAATGCTCATGTGTAACATCCACCATATGGCCTGCGATGCGGAAGCTTACCTTGAAGCCATTGAGGTCTGGCAGCATATGGATATCCGAAGCTTTCTGACGGGCCGCATCTTGCAGCATCTCATTGATGGCACCCTTGAGCGGCGTCATATCGACATCCACGTCCCTCTTCTGAGAGGAACCTTCCTGCCGATAGTTCGTCACGCCATAGAACTTCAAGAGGCCCATGCGAAGATTCTCTTCTTCGCAGAGCAAGAGCTTGATCTTCTGGTTCAGTTCCTGCTCAAGGACGGCACGCTGCTTGAAGGTCTGATCGGTATCGGTCACAAGGACGAGCCGGTCATCCACCACCTGGATGGGCAAGATGTGATAGCGGGCTGCCTGATCCGGCGTGATCTTTTCCAGGATTTCCGATTGGATGTCCATGTTGGACATCTCTTCACTGCAATACAGGCCATATGCCTTCATGCGGTTCAGGAAATAATTGCGGTATGAATCACTCGTGTTTGTGGCCATCGCTATTCCCTTCTTCCTCGAAAGATGTATCCGCCTTGCGCAGCAGCTCTTTCGGATTGATGTCATCGGTGACGATGTAAGGAGTGATCATGATATAGACTTCGGCATAACTCTTGGAATGCGAATGATACTTGAAAAGTTCGCCCAGGATTGGCAGATTCATCAGACCGGGAATGCCGGACAAATTATCAAGGTCTTTCGCCGACATCAAGCCGCCAATCACAAAGCTCTGGCCGCTGCGCAGATGAGCCGAAGTCGTCGCCTGACGCGTCGAGATCTGCGGGGCAGAGGTCTGCCCCTGCGTGATGTACTTCGTGATATTGGATACTTCTGTATCAATCTTGAGCGTGATTTCGCCATCCTCTTCATTGATGGACGGCGTAATCGTCAACTTCGTGCCGACATCCTTGTAGTCCACGCTAATCTCTGTAGACGACGATGTGGAGGTCGTACTCATGACGGGGACTTGCTCGCCAAAGTTGACCATGCCTTCCTGGCCGTTGAGCATCATGACCATTGGACGGGCAATAACTTTGCCTTTCGACAAATTGCGGCTGGCCGTGACCGATCCAGAGAAGGTCAGCTTATCCAGCCACGGCCCTTTCAGTGAGGTAGAGGACGTATCGCCGGAAGAATTTGTTTCAGCCGAATGGCTGTATGTCGGCAGAGAATACTGGAAGCCAAGATTGTTGTCCCGACCATGCTGCAATTCGATGAGCTGGGCAACCACCAGGCATTGGCTGATGGGACGGTCTACACTGGATAGACGTTGCTCGACCTGTTTCAGTTGGTACGGCGTGCCAGTCACAGAGACAGTCCGCTGCTCAGAGTTTGCATAGATGTTGTTCTCAGCAATGCCCAAGGCTTGCAGTTCCTTGCTGAGTTTTTCCAGGTCGAAGGCATGATGGACTGGGAATACTTTTGACTGCATCATGAGCTGAGAAGTACTGACAATGATAGCATTATCATCGGTCATCCAGTTGAAATTGAACGCAGCAGACAGGCGCTGCATTGCCTGCTCGCACGTGACATTGTGAAGAGACATGTAGACGTTGCCATCCAGGTTGCCGTTGACGACAACATCCTTATGTGCGCGTTTGGCTACCGCATAAATGCTCTGGGCAATCGGTGTTCCCTGCCAGTCGAAATTGTAGCGTCCATCGGAAGCAAGACGCGCCGTATTTGCTCGCGGAATTGGTGGCAGACTGGAGCTTGCGGATGGTGTCACAGAAGCTGGCGTCTGCTCAGGAGCTAATGCAACGGACGAATCCGTGTCAAGAGCTGTTGCCGCTGATGCAGCCTCCGCTGCCTGACTGTGATGCTCGAACAGTTTTTGACGTGCCTGCTGCCGCGCCCGGATGTCCTGGTGATAATCATCCAAGATACGCTGGATGCGTGCCGTAAACGCGTTGGGGTCATCCTGTGTCGTCCCCGCCATCTGCGCGACGACTGCCTGGCTATCCTGTGCCGATGCTGCATAGGATACGGCAGGGGAAAACAGAAAACTTCCTCCCAGGATGGAAGCCCCCATCAATCCCAGAAAAATATTCTGGCGCAAATCCTTTTTCTTCAAATCATTCACTCCTCACTTATAGCTGATGCTGTGACCGTCTTCAAAGGTAATCCCATCGCCGCCAATGTAGGCGATGCGGCCATCCTGATAAGTATCGCCTTCCTGCACGACGCGGCCATCGCTCATGATTGCCATGTTCTCTCCATCATCGCCAGTCAGGACACCTTGTACGCTGGCCGAACTGCCTTGCGGAGCAGGTGCCGAAGAGGACGGAGCAGAAGACGGTATATTACTAGACGGAATCGGTACGCTACCACGGCCAGGAATTGCCGGGAGTGGTACGCTGCGCGGCGCAGAGTACGAGGGACTGCTTGATGGGCTGCTGCCTGCCATGCGTGGGATTGCAGGCAGCGGCATGTTGCCAGCGACCATAGAACGGCCTCCCTCCCCCGCTGTCCCGGCGTTCATCTCCTGCACGCCGACGAAAGGATTGACTTTCAGGAGCGCATCGAGCGTCGGTGCAGAGATGGATACCGATTCATCAGAACTAGAGGCAGCTGCCCCTTTCCCTGCCGTTTGCTGGGTCTGATTTGACTGCGGGACAGGATGCGGTTTTGGTTTTTCGGAGAAGAAGTTGACAACGGTATAGCCAAAACACAACAGGATAACCCCGCAGCAGATGGCAGCCCGTTTCTTGTTCTCGATCTCAAAAGCAATTTCTTGGTTGAATATCTTCACGGCTGTCACCTCATTTCGTATAGATCTTATAGGTCAGCTTCGTATTTAAAGCTCCGCTCTTCTCACTCATCTTGAGCGATTTGATGCCGATCAGTGCATCTTTGGCATGGAAATTCTGTAAGCAGCGCATCGTATTCTCATAGGTGCCGGAGAACTCTGCCGTATAGACACGTCCATTCTGTTCTTTGCTCTTCTGCTCATCCTTCATGCTGACCAGGTTGAGATTGTATGCCTGGATGCTGAAAATGATGTCTGTCTGCACCTGATCCAGCTGCTTGGGATCAACCGGGCGCATCGAGGAGGCATTGAGTTCTGCATTCTTTTCCTGCCAGTTCTTGAGAAAAGACTGCATCGTGGCAATCTGCTGTTCCTTCTCGGCCTTCTCATGATACGAGAGAATCAGATGACTCGATAAGAGCGATAAGACAAAGGTCAGAATAAGCAGGCAAGCGACGTGGACAATCAGCCGCTGCTTCCCCATCATAGTATCTGAGAGGGCTGGCATACGGACAGGGGCATGGAGCCGTTCCAGGATTCCTTCTTTCACTTCTTTCACATTCATTGGCTCAGATTCCCCTTTCCGATGGTCAGGTCTGCCGTCTTGTAATTCGTCGATGAATCCGACGCGATCTGCGGGATGGACACGCCATTAAAGAGTGCATTCCGCGAGAGGGACGCCACATAGTCCTGGAATTTCAGCGGATTGTCGGCGACGACCTTTGCCTTGATCCACTTGCTGTCATCTTTCTTGTTGGCATCGCCAATCTCAATGGAGTTGAAGCCGATGCCTTCGGGAAGGTCTGATAGGAGGGCTGCATACGCTTCTATTGGATACTCATGTTCCTTCTGGCGCGTATGGATCAAGTCCAGTTCCTTGTTGATGCTATCCAGGGAGGACTGTGCCGACTGATAATCTTGCTCCAGTCCTGGCGGGACCTGCACATTCGAGAGAAAGAAGATGGCACCGAGTTCCAGGACGGTCAGGACAGACATTCCGAGGATGCCGAATTTGGTGTAGCGCAGTGCTTTCTGCATCTTCTGGTATTTCTGCGTATTCTTCAGGATGTCTTCTGGTAGGACGTTGCCGGATTGGATGCTCTCATACGCATCCAGCACGTCCAGGAAGGCATCGGATGAAAAATCGATATCCTGTGCCAGCGTACCGACCGCACACATCCACAGCTCATCATCTTCTTCCGGGATGTCTCCGGGATCGATATAATCCGGGAAATGATGGGCCGTGGCTTTGCGTTCCCGGAATACGGGAAATGCCTGCATCAAACGCGGCGGCATCAGGAGTGTATACGGCAGATCCTGGTTAAGGAATTCAAACGTCTGATGTGCGACGCTCTCAAATTCCACCATGTACTGACGAATCAGCTGATCAGCATCCTGCGTGGGCATATGCCCCAGGTTCTCCAGGGACAGCTCTGGGGCATCCAGTTTGAACAGGCCGCCGTTGCTGCTGTATCCTGTGAAGGTAGCCTGTTTTTGATAGGCTTGTAGCACCAGCTCTTCTTTATTGAAGACGCCGGTACAGCGCAGGAATGAGATTCCTGCGGACTCAACCGACACCAGGCGCACTTTCTCTTCATCCGCAGCCTCATAGATGCAATCGATCAACTTGCGCGGCAGCGCACAGACCGTGACGAGCCGCTGCTGCGGTTCTGGTGCTGTCAAGATAGGCTTGGCATAGCAGATCTCTTCCAGGTTTTTCTGCGTGACTGACCGGATATGCTCACGGATGCCGTCCTCTGTCTCAAAGCTGAAGCAGTCAATCATGGAGAACAGGTAATCCGGCAGGACAAGATATACATCGTCTTTCCGAAGCTTTATCTGTTCACTCACGCTCTGAAAGAGGTCGATAAAGCAATCGATGCATCGATTGGCTCCATCATCTGTCTCATACGCCTGCTGCGGCAGGAAAGACTGTGCGATGCGGCAGGTCTGCTGGATGACGACACGCTCTTTCTTGTGCAATTTTGCCCGTACCACTTGCGTCTGATCCGGACTCACATAAATGGCAATCAAGGCAACTCCTCCTTTCTCAGTTCTTCAGCCAGCTGTCCAGGTTGCCACTCTTGAGCTGCGTCAGGGTCTTGCCCGTCGCATTCCGCGCAGAAAAGTTCTCGGGATGTACCTGATCGCGGATATCGCACAGCATACGAATGGCTGCGGAATCGATAAACTGCGTGGTTCCGAAATCAACAATGACCTTCGTGCAGCCATTCTGAAAGGCTGTCCCCAGCTCGGCTTTGACGGCCTTGCAGCGGGAAAAATTGAAATACCCGCTGACAGCCAGTGTCGCCGTATCATTTTGGATGCTTACATACTGCATATGCTCTCCTTCCTTCCAGCCAGCATGTCCATGATGGACATGCTATACTGGTCCGCCGGATGTCCATCATGGACATCCTCTTATTGCTTTATCACTCGATGTCCATCATGGACATCGGCCAGAATCTTGATGTAAATGGCCGAAACATCGTCATGCTTGGATGATGGAAGCTTTGCCTCCTGCCACTCCGAAAGCAAGAGGTCACTCAAGCCATCCGATGAAAAGACGATGGTATCCACGTTCGTCAGAGGCAGTTGCTGTTCTTGAAACCGGCTCTCCATCTCATACCCCAGCAGGGGTGATTGCAGCGGTATGGCTTCAAAATCAGCCTTGCCACGTCGCCGGATGAACAGCGACGGGATGCCTGCCGGACAGTATTTCAAGACGCCTGCCTGACAGTCCAGGCAAAACGCCAGGGACGGAACAATGGTTGTCCTGTCGTAGAGCGTGACGTAATCCTGGTTGACAGTTGCCATCACATCGGACAGCTCCTTATGGATGCCGACCTGGTACGACCACATAGCCTTCTTGAGACTCAGCCAGGTGCTGCCGACCTGCCCATAGCTTGCCAGGTCATGGCCTTCGCAATCGGCAAGATACCCGTACAGTTTCTCGTCATTCGCCCAGAAATTGATGCTGTCGCCGGAAAGGCGATTGTATGCCGAGAATATGGAGCCTGCACGGAATGCGGAAGTCTTGATGGCACGAGGCAACATGTCATTCTGCATCTTCACGGCATTCTGGTAGCTCTCCGATGCCTCCTGCCGTGTCAGCAGTTCAAAATCGGCTCGGATCTGCTCGACAAGGATGTCCTGCGGAGTCGCTGCTGCGATGTATCGGTCTGCCCGAGTATGCTCCAGCAAATCGCTTTGGATGAGCAGATACACGAGACAGCGCGGTGCATTCTCGATATCTTTGAGGATGGTCGCGATGGACATGCCGCTGAAATCCGGCAGATCTTCATCCACCAAGACAATCAGCGGATGGTATTGCTGGTAAGCATCCATCCCGGCCATCCCAGTTGTCGATGCGCGGATCTGAACGGATTGCCCTAGAAGCTCCTGCAAGCGGTCAGCAAGCAGCTGCGGTTCTTTCTGAATCAGTAAGATTGACGGTATCAAAAGATCACCCCGTTCCGTTCCAGGTACAAGCGTTGCACGAGATTCTGGATGCGCTTCCGGATATGCCAGGGCCGGAACGGACGCTTGGCACACAGTGTCACGCGCTTGCCACTCACGTCGATTGCGATGTAATCGCAAGCCATCAGCATGATCCAGTAGCCCCTGCTTTTTGATGATGCAGCAGTATATTGGCCCCAGTCTCTATGCGCAAGTTCCGGATCATCAGCCAAATTCCGCAGCTGTTGCCGGAAACGCACGACATCGAAAGGACGCGTATCGGATTGCACGATGGTCTTGATGTCGCCATCATTCAGCAGCATGAGGATCTGTATCTTCGCCTGCTCCGGCCCGGCAGTCGCATACCGTGCAGCATTGCATACTGCCTCGTTGATGGCGATCAGATAATGCTCATCTGGATCAGCCAAGGAGCGGCGCAGGATTATCTCAATCTGCGGCATAACATGCTCGTAGTAAGTATCATAGCCTGTCCACTCGAATTGATGATGCTCAGGAAATCGCACACGGAAACCTTCTTTCTGTCTTACGTCTTACCGAATCGTGACCACGGGAATGACTTTCGCACGGATGTGATGCATCGGCACCGTGCCGGTATATCGCCCATCAAAGCTGCGCGGCGAAGTACCGACTGGCAGGAATTCTCCAGATGGCACGACATGTTTGCCGTAATGGACGGGCATCGCATTGCCTTCCCGGTCTTCTGCGGAGACCTGTCCAAGATACCGTCCCTGAACGGAGAACTGCATGGTCGAAGGGTTGATGTCATAGCCTTCTCCCGGCATGGCACCAATCTTCTTGAGCAAGAGTCCGTTGATTTGCAGCCAGCCACGGCTGACGGCAACCTCTTCCGTTTCTTTCGTGGGTACATATGCGACATAATCCCCATCACGGAGGAACCAGTTGGGGATGCGCATGTAAAGCCCCTGCGGCAGACTGGCTGTCGTGTTCAAGAAGAACAAGGCATTCTCCTGCGGGAGTTTCGGCAGGTCGATGGAGTGGCCGGACAGCCAGAAGACTCCCAATCCCGCAAGCAGGAACGCCGCCGTTCCCAGATTCTTTTTTACACGTTCCGTGAGTTTCATCGATACACGCGACTCCTTTCTCATCCATTCCCAATTTTGCCCATGCCCTTACTGTACCCGAAAATTTAACGCCGAAACTGTCAATTTTTTTCACGAGGCAATTTTTTCTTGACTTTTTCGGCAGGAATCAGTGGATATAGGCATATGCAGCCACCATGTACTGACGCAGTTTCCGGCTGACTGTCGGCTTCGAGATCCCGCTGATCTGTGAAATCTCACTGACGTTGTAGTTCGGGTGCTGCAATTTGGTGGCGACGACCTTGTTCCGCAGGGCATCGAGCAGAGCAATCTCATCACCATCCCGCCGATCCTGCTCCTCTTCGGGAATATCGAGGCAGTCCTGCATGATGTCCAGCAGTTTGCGATACCGCTGCCGCTTCTCCATCAAGTCCTGGAGCCAGGCAGTCTTGACCACGAGGTCTTTGCGCGAGAGGGCCATGATACGCCAATCCAAGATGTGGAGCATGTTGATGACCTTCGCGCGATGAAAGATATCGTCGGCAGAAAGCGAGTAAAAGAGCAGCGTGCGGATATCCGTCAAGATGCGCTTGTTGATGCGGCCCAGGGCTGTGCTGGAATAGGGAATCTTGTGCGTGATCAGATAATAGCCCATATTGTCCCGGTAGTGGTACTGGACAAATTTCTGCTCGTCTTCTGCCAGATTGGCCAGCACCATGCCGACCACGATCCGGTCGATGTGCTGACGCTGCAAGCGCAGGTAAGTCCGATAGAGATTGAGCGAGGCTTCCTGTCGGCAGAACTCCTCGACCTCTTCCAGCTGGATAATCTGCCGACGCGGGCGATAATATTCTTTCAGAGCCTGCTCCGCAAGATATATGCCGATGTCTGGCAGCTGCTTATTCATGCGCCCGTTCCTCCTCTTCCGTATCCAGCAGCCATTCAAGGTCAGATGCCTCGTACCCAAGCTGCTGCACCATGGCAAGAGATAGGGCCGCAAGATGCAAAAGATCCATGGCGGCATTCTGCCGGTTCTGGTACCGGATTTCCTGGCGTACTCGGGATACACCCTGGAAGAGCTTATTGTCCCACAGGCCGTAATTCTGCGGGACTTCGTGCGAAATAGCTGCGGGGATGGCATCTATGCCGAAAGCGATTTTTTCCATGATGGACTCCTCCTCTCACATCGTCTTGGCGGCCAGTGCGCGCCGGACAATATCGCCCTTCTTGCCTGCGGGCAGGGCCGCAAGGATGGCTCGCGTTTCTTGCTCATCCTTGCCGCGTTGCAGCATGTTCTGGTAGATATCGCGGAAATGGGCGCGAACGATGCTCATATCGCCAGCCGGTGTCTCGCAGATCATGCTCCAGCCGATGTAATGCACAGCTTTCCGGATCTCCGGCGTCGAGAAACTGGGCTGCTTGTACGGATATGCCTGTTGGATCTGGCTCATCACCTCATACCAGGCTTCGTCCGCAGACGGGATGCGGCCCGCCGGATTGATGAACTGGCGCAGCTGCTTCACGGTGTCAAGGATCTCGGAGACAGCAGGGAAGAACTTGCTGTGCCTGGCAATCTTCTGCATCACGACAGAAAGCTCTGCCGCCGACACATCTGCCAGCATGAGCAGGTAGATGGTCAGGCCCTCTTCATCCAAGCGACTGGACGGATAAATCTTGAGAAAGGCGGACAATGTCCGCAATTTCGCGTCGTTCTCGCTGCTCATGCTCATAGCTCTACCCCCATGTCCTCCCACATGGCCTTCACGTTGTCGACCATCTGTTGTGCGCTCGGATTCTTGCGTGCATGACGCGAAGAAGATGTCCCTGTCGCTGGCTGCTGCGGATAGGCTTTTTTCTCAGGACGCATACGGAAGCCGTACTGCTTCCAGCTCTCCAGGACTTTGCTCATGTACTGCAACGTGGGATGGCCATACAAAACGGCATCATGTACGGCAGCCCTGACCCACTCCGGCGTGTATGTCTCGCACCACGCGCGCAGCATCTCTTTCTCGATTGGCACGAGCGGTGTCTGAGGATGGAGATTGGCTGCGCAGAAAGCACAGACCTCCTGGATGTCATCCGAAGAGGGAGCGGGGGCCGGTTGCGCGCTCGCGCGCGTATCCTCCTCATCCTCCTCATTTTTCTTTCTCTCAGGTTCACTACACTCAGTCTTACTAGTCAGGTTCTCTAAGTTAGTATCATTAGGTTGCACTGGTGCAACTTTCGGTTGTCCAGGCGCAACTTGCGGTTGTCTGGGTGCAACCTGGAGTTGCCCAGATGCAACTCGCGGTTGTCCATGTGCAACTCGCGTTTGCGAATATGCAACCGACGGTTGCCCGTATGCAACTCGCGGATTGCAGTTTGCCGCTTCGGCCTGCTCTGGATGAAGCATCGCCTGGTATCTGGCTTCTTCCTCCTCTGCCTGTCTGGCGGCCTCGCCAAGCTGCGATTCGATGTCCATGATTTCCTCAGATGACTCCGGCACGCGGATCTTGTTGATGTAAATCCGATGGCAGCGGCCACGTCCCTGGTCGGAGATTTCGATGAGGCCGTAGGCCACGAGGTTCTTCATCTCCCGGCAGACCGTGGATTTGTTGATATGCAGGATGTCGGCAATCTCCTGCTGCTGGAACATGAGGTAGATGTCGCCGTTCGCATCAATCCAGTGATTCCTGCGCGACAAGCTCATCCGATCCTTTAAGATACAGTAAATGACCTTCGCTTGCAGGCTCAGGTCAATATATGCCTGATACGAGAAGAGGCTCTTCGGCATCTGGTAGTACCGTTCATTGTCGATATCCGTAATCTTGAAGCGCATCGCGCATTCCTCCTTCAACTCATCTTATTGCCACAGGGACAGGGGATCGGTGTACTCGTATTCCCCTGTGTCCGGGTTCCGGACAATATACTCTAAATGCAGGTGTGGGCCGGTCGAATAGCCGGTAGAGCCGACGGCCCCGATTTCTTCACCCTGCTGGACGTACTGCCCAGTCTCCACATAAATCGCAGACAGGTGGCAGTATTTCGTGTAGGTATCGTAATCTTGATGGTACAGCGTCACATGGTTGCCATAGCCATCCGAGAAGTCGCCTTCCTCTACGACCGTACCGTCGAAGAGTGCCGGAACGACTGTCCCGTACTCATACCCCAGGTCTACTCCAGAATGGAACTTCCATGTTCCTGAGATGGGATGTACCCGCCAGCCGAACGGCGAAGTGACAGGAAGATCTGCCGCTTCGGAGACTGCTGCATATAGCAGAAGGCAGAGGCCCATCAGTACCCCTGCCCAGATTCTGAATCCTTTCATATCTTCTGGTGTTCGTCTCCTTATTTGATTGTCTCGATGACAAGATTGACTGCTGCCTTGCGAACTTCCCACTGCGCGGCCAGGCGTTTGTCACCGTCCTGACGGGCTGTCTCTGCTTTCTGCGCTGCCATCTCTGCCACGCTCTTCAAGCACTGCTCCAGCCAGTCATTGGCTTCGCTCTCCGCTTCTTCCGGCGTGAGATTCTTCGGTACAGGGGTGTCGAAAAGCTTTTCCTGTCCATGGCGTTCCCAGTCCGCTTCACTGGGGGCTGGTGGCTGCTCTTCTCGTTCCGTCTCCACCTCATCCGGCTGCTCGGGAACAGCTGGTGGATCATCCGGGTCGGCTGTGAGGCTCCAGTCCGATGAAGCTCCGGCAGCAGATGGTTCCTTGGCTCCAGCCGCATCATCCATCTGCGCGGCGTCCTCTCTGTTTTCTGGCTCGGCCTCTTGGGCCTGTTCCTCTCCTGCCGGTTCTTCTGATTCTGCTGCTTCGGAGGAGGTATCTCTATAAGATTCCACCAGCTCTTTCACGGTACCCTGAGCTTCACCGGATGCCAGCCGCCTGAGGTAGTCCTGCTGCTCTTCCGTGGCTCGATTGGCAAGGACGGAGGCCAGCGTGTCACTGATCGTCCCATCCTGCAAAGCTTCCCGCGCTTCGGGACAGAGTTTCCGCAGGACGAGAAGCCGCTGCAAAGAGGTGGAACTCATCCCTAGGAACTGCTCGGCAAAGTACTTGCGGAAGGCCCCGCTGAAGCTGCCGTCAGCCAGCGCATCCGTGTAATAGATTCTTGCAATCGGCTCCAGGACATTGATTTCTTCCAGCTTTTCCAAGGCCGTCTTCTGCCGGTAACTGTTCGCGCAGACGATGGCAATATTCTCCCGCATCTCTGCGGTCAGCTTCCCATCTCCGCTGAACGCCTCATGCACAAGGCAGGGAACATCCGGCGATGTCAGCTCTCCACGCTCATAGCGCAGGGAGACGGCACGGAACCGCCGCTCTCCACTGATGATGTTATAATTCCCGTCATCGCGCCGAACGACTAGCAGCGGTTCGACTGTGCCGGACAAGGCCATGCTATGTGCCAGCTGCTCGATTTCCCGGATGCCGTAGAAATTCTTTGTATTCGGGATCAGCTGATGAAAGTCAATCATCTGAATCTCGCTCCTGTCAGATGCCTCTGCCGCAGCTCCCTGCGTCCGCTCATTGAGATAAGCCATCATGCTTCCATTGTATTTTTTCATCTCGTTCTGCCTCCTTATGCCTGGATTCCCATGAATTCTTTCATGAACTTCCAGATGTCACGTGCAACCAGACAGTTCGGATATTCCTCGAAAAGGCTGCGGCGATTGCAGCGTGCCAGGGTCATGTGCTTCTTCGCGTTCTTCGTTGCATAGTGAATTTTTGTCTGGAAAACGGGCAGCCCCTTATCCTTGAATTCCTTCAACAGGTCGTAGACGGCCTTGTCAGACAGGAAGTTGTTGACCAGGATGCCGCGCAGATGCAGGTTCGGATTGAACTTGCTGGCAAGCTCCAGCTGACGGATCATCTGGTAGACCCCCAGCTTACTGTCCCAATCCGGCGAAGTGACGATGACCACATCATCGGAGATGTTCAGGCTGTTGAAGACGCTCATGTTGATGTCTGGCGGGTTGTCGATGATGCAGAGGTCATAGTTCTCGAGAATCGGCTGCAAGGCTTTCTTCAAGATGTTCGCCTGGTCGATGTTCTCGTTCTTGATGAGGTACGCATTGGCATCGATGAGGCCCATATCCGCACCAATCAGATCGATGCCAGGATACCGCGTCTTCTGGATGACTTCCTGGACGGTCGCATCCCCCATCATGAGATTGGTGATGCTGCCTGCATTCTCATCCCCGCCAAGCCAGTCTGTCGCATTTCCCTGCTTGTCGTTGTCGATGAAGAGGATGCGCAGACCACAGGATTCGGCCAGGGCATATGCAAAGTTGGTTGAGATGGTCGTCTTGCCGACGCCGCCTTTCAGGTTAATAAAGCTGATCGTTTTCATAAAAAACGCCTCCGTAAAATGTATGTGACTGAGACGATGAATCGTCTCACCGGTTTCATCCAGCTGCTCCAGCTGGTCTTTTAGATGATCCAGATACGTAATCAGGCGATGGATATGCTCATCGGCAACCGGGTCATACTCGATTGCCTTGAGTTCAGTGCTGATCTTGCGAAGCAGGGTTCGACCTGATGCAACGAATTGCTCGACGTATTCGCCGACGTGGGAGATGTTGTTGATCTCCAGCACGGCTTCCAGATTCTTGCAATGCCGTTGCAGCTCCTCAAATTCTTCTTTCGGGATCCATCCGGAGTTTCGCACGGATTCCTTCGACTGATTGTTCATGCGCGCTCCTTACTTTGTGACTTTTGCTGGCGTCGAAGCGACCGGCGTGACAAAGCAGCCGATGTTGAGCTGGAGCTTGCGCGTGGCCTGCTTCAGTTCTCGCAGACTGCGGATGCCAAACTTCGCAGCCATGTAATCCTTCTGGCGTGCAATCTTGACTTCGTTCTTCTCCATACCTATGCACTCCTCTCTCAAAATCAAAATGGTTCGAATGGCTGGTACCAGACTTCCACGGCCCGCCCCTTCAAGTGATACGGGATGGGATTCATCTGCTCATCCATCAGGACAAACTGCGGAATTCTGGCATAAGGTGAAGCCTCTTGATGGGTGGCGATCTGTGTGACCAGTCTGCCATTCACGACTTCTCCCAGGCCGTAGGTATGTCCATTCACCTTGATGCGGGACAGGATGCCATCCTCTAAGTATTCCTTGACGGCGAAATTCTCGAATTTCGCGATGATTCCATCCGGGCCATTCAGCACATAATCCCGATAGGGCTTGCCGCCTTTTTCCAGGAGGTTTTCCTGGATGACAGCCACTTTCCGGTGAGATACGAGATCTCCCACGAAGACCCACTGCCCACGGCAGCAGATCGATTCAATTGCTCCAAAAAACATAGAATCAACCTCATCTTTTCTTTCAGCAAAGCCACGTTGATACAACGTCATTTGATTGTCCGGTAAAGTTACGTTTCACATTCCCCCTTCCATGATGGCGGCAGCTCAATGTACGTGATAATTGTAATCTGCTGACGGCTTGCAGAACTGCCGACGGTTGAGTGGTGCGGCGATGGGCTGCAAGCGACTGCCGTACCGCTCCTTGAGTGCTTCCTCCAGTTCGTCCTTGGGCATCCTGCGGCATTTTACGCCGAAGGTGTAGCCTTCATTCGTGGGGATGTGCTTTGTCGTTTTCTTCCCGCCTTCATCCAGCAGAGGGTTTTCCCATTCCGGTGCTGGCGGTGAATACATCCCGCACCGTGTCATTTCACGCTCCTCTGCTGAGATCCGGCCATTGAAGTCGCAGCCATCACCAGACGGGCAATGCAAGCAGCTGCGCCCTGGCGACAAAGGACATTCCACTGGTTCCTTTTTAATTGTCGTGTTCTTTTTCATCTCTGAGTCCTCACTCCATGTCCATCATGGACATCACCCATATGTTTCAGCACAGATTCATTCAACACAGATTCGAGGGCTTTACACCAGCGCTCAATATCACGAGCGTTGACGCAATCCTTCATCGCAAGCATGTCATCCATGACGTAACGAATCCCCGATGCCGTATCCTGTCGTGCCAAATCATCATTCTTCGCTCTCCGACTCGCTTTATGCAGCAGTTCAAGGACACTTTCCTCTTTACTCATTTACTGATGCTCCTCTCTGCCTTCGATGTCCATGATGGACATCGGCTATATCACAGTCTCATGTGCTATAATAGAGACATGCCTGTCACTACACTGTGGGGATACTCCCCCACAGTGCTTCTACGGTAGTATCAAGAGCATTCGCTATCAAGATTGCGGTATGAGCGTCTGGTATACGCTCACCATCTTCATAGCGATAATATGTCACCCGAGACACGCCAACCTCTCTTGCTACCTGGATCTTAGACTTTCCCTTCTTTTGTCTAAAATCCATCAGTCGATTCTGTACCTGAGACATCACCACCACTCCTTTTGTACGTTCCCAAACGGGAACTATAGCTTTATTATAATGTTTCCATTCGGGAACGTCAAGCAATTTATTTAGAGGTGCTTTATGACATTTCCTGAACGCTTGATTTCCCTTCAAAAAGAAAAGAATGTAACGAAGATAGAACTTCAACAGGCTATCGGCATATCACGAACTGCATATTATCGCTATGAGCAGGGAGAACGTGAACCGACTGTCGGTGTTCTTCTTGCCTTGGCCGACTACTTCGACGTTTCAGTCGATTATCTGCTTGGCCGCACGGACAATCCCAAGGTCAACCGATAACCTATCCTGACAGGCATCTGCCCCGCTCCGGCGGGGCTTTTCTTATGCGTGCCGCTGATGTCCACCTTACTGATGCTCCTCTCTGCCTTCGATGTCCATGATGGACATCGCCTCTATCCTGACCTCCGTGTTATAATGGAAGTATGCCTGTCATGGAGCCGTGGGGATGATTCCCCACAACTCTTCTACTGTAGTTCCAAGTGCTTTGGCAATTAGTTGTCCTTGGTAAACGTCTGGAACACGATTACCTGCTTCATAGCGTTGATAACTACGAATGGATATGCCTGCACGTTTGGCTACATCCCATTGCGTGAGTCCCTTTTTCTCACGCTCAAATTTCAATACCTTATTCAAATCACTTCCCTCCTTTATTTTGTAACACGCCCATTTGGACATGTTTCATTATTATACTATCATGACCATTTGGGCATGTCAATAAGATTTTGAAAGGATCTATTGCAATGCCAACCTTGTTAAGCGAAAGACTTAATGAATTGAAAATGTCTCGCAACTTGATGCAGAAAGCAATAGCAGATGGTATTCATGTCCCTCTCCGTACATATCAAAGATATGAATACGGGGAGCGCGAACCCAATGCGTCAACGTTGCTCGCCTTGGCCGACTATTTCGATGTCTCCATCGACTACCTCGTCGGCCGTACCGACAACCCCAAGATCAACCGATAACCCATCCTGACAGGCATCTGCCCCGCTCCGGCGGGGCTTTTCTTATACGTGCCGCTGATGTCCATCTTGCTGATGCTCCTCTCTGCCTTCGATGTCCATGATGGACATCGGCTATATCACAGTCTCATGTGCTATAATAGAGACATGCCTGTCATGAAGCTGTGAAGTTGCCGCTCCACAGCTCCTTTAAATCGAAAACGCCTAATACCTGAGCGATACGGATTGCCGTCTGCACGTCGGGGAGGCGTTCTCCCGATTCATAGAACTGATAGCTTCGCGTTGATACTCCAATCCGCAAAGCTACATCATGTTGTGTCACCCCTTTACGGGTGCGATATTCTTTTAGCTTACTCATATTCACCACCTCTTTATTTTGTATAACACGAACTAAAGTTCATGTTATACTACTATACTAATATGAACTTTAGTTCGTATCAACCACTTTCAGGAGGCCAACATGGAAAATTTTTCAGAACGGTTGAAAACCATGCGTGCCGACTCTGGTAAACGCCAGAAAGATATTGCTGATGCGATTGGTATTACATCTCGCGCGTATCAATATTATGAGAATGGCACGAAAGAACCTACACTATCCAAAATAGTCGCCCTGGCCGACTATTTCGATGTCTCCATCGACTACCTCGTCGGCCGCACTGACAACCCCAAAATCAACCGATAACCCATCTTGACAGGCATCTGCCCCGCTCCGGCGGGGCTTTTCTTATGCCTGCCTCTGATGTCCATGATGGACATCGGCTATATCCTGACCTCCGTGTTATAATGGAGGTATGCCTGTCAATGAGCTGCGGAGTAGCCGCTCCACAGCTCCCGGAGATCTCGTACCCCCAGCGCATCAGCTATGCGGATTGCCGTCTGCACATTTGGGTTTCGCTGGCCGTATTCATATCTCTGGTAACACAATTCCGTACACCCTGCAATGCGAGCCATATCTTTTTGCGTCAGATGGCGGCTTCGTCGCAAGGTCTGGATTCTTTTGGTAAACTCTGTCATTCTCACCTACCTCCCTTCTATATTACACTACCATTTGGTAATGTTTACACCTATATACTAGCACTACCATTTGGAAGTGTCAACACTCAAAATGGAGTTGATGCTATGGATTTTCCGACTCGTTTGAAGAAATTACGTACTGACCATCACTTAACACAAAAACAGGTCTATGAAGCAATCGGAATGTCATCACTAGGGTATCAACGATACGAATATGGTGAACGTAAACCATCTTTCGATATGCTCATTGCCCTAGCTGACTGCTTCGATGTCTCCATCGACTACCTCGTCGGCCGCACTGACAACCCCAAAATCAACCGATAACCCATCTTGACAGGCATCTGCCCCGCTCCGGCGGGGCTTTTCTTATGAGTGCCGTTGATGTCCATCATGGACATCGGCTATTCCCCCTTTTTTCCCATTCCAGCAGGGATTTTACTTGCAAATATAGGATATATACCATATAATAGTAATAGGATAACAGTTCACTCAGAAAGGACATTCTTATACCCGTGTTTCAAATAGATTTTTATGCCATGAAAAATGGTGACGAACCTGCAAAAGACTTTCTCCTTTCATTGCCACCTAAAATGCGTGCAAAAATGCTCCGTACCATTGATCTGTTGGCTCGAAATGGAAATGAGCTACGTGAACCATATTCAAAGCCATTACGCAATGGCATCATGGAACTCCGCGCAAAAGTTGGGTCTGACATCTCGCGTGTATTGTATTTCTTCGTCGTTGGTCAACGTGCTATCTTGACACATGGCTTTATCAAAAAGACAAACAAAACCCCCGTTGCTGAAATCGAACGTGCCATCTCCTATCGGCAAGATTTTTTTGAAAGGTTGGATGAAAAATGAGCAGTTATAACGACTTCTTCCAGGAACAGATGCGCGATCCTGAAGTAAAAGCAGAATATGATGCACTGGAACCAGAGTTCTCAATCATCCAGGCGATCATTGATGCCCGTAAAGAAAGCGGCCTTACCCAAAAAGAGCTGGCGTCCCGTACAGGTATTGCACAGGCTGATATCAGTAAGCTAGAACATGGCAATGCAAATCCTTCGCTCCGTACACTCCAACGACTTGCAAATGGTATGGGACGAAAATTGAAAATCAGTTTTTGCTAAACTTAAAAGAGTTTCCAGTGTTTGAAAGGACGTGAAAACATGACCACCATTTCTATTGAAATCGACGACATCTCTGCTCGCATACTGAATAACTACGCCTCCTTGAAAAAACAAACTGCTGAGGAGTATGTATATCAGGCACTCATGAAGCGACTGTCGGACGAGCGTACTTCTCATCCCAATGCTGCAACCACTCAGGCAATAGAAGATGTTGAACGTAATCACAACATCGTTGGCCCATTCCACTCTGTAGATGACTTAATGAGGAATCTGAATGCTTGACATCTACTATCAACGACAATTCAAGAAAGACTACACAAAAGCCATCAAGCGTGGATGCAGCCCAAAACTATTCCAGCAAGTACTCGAATTCCTCGTTCGACAGCAACCGCTTCCCGCAAAGCACCGCGATCACGCTCTGTCCGGGAACTATCGTGGTTATCGCGAATGCCACATCCAACCGGATTGGCTCTTGATTTATAAAATCGAACCTCAAAAGCTCCTCCTTACATTGATACGGACTGGGAGCCATAGCGATTTGTTTTGATTATCTTATACCCTCGCTTATGCGAGGGCTTTTCTTATGCGTGCTTTTCGCACGCCCCCTCCTGATCGTTGTCTTCCAGCAGGCGATACCAGGTATCAGGAAACCCCAAGGCCACAGCGATACGTTTCGCCACCTGCGGCGACGGACGGCGTTCACCGTTCTCGATGTAGCTGTAATACTGAAAAGTGATATGAACTTTCTTAGCTACATCCAGCTGGGACAATCCCTTCGCTAAGCGTATGTCTTTCAACCATTTACGCATAATACTCAACTCCTTGTTGATATTCAACATTATGTTTATCTCTATATTATCTCAACATTATGTTGATGTCAATACATTTTGTTGAAAAACTTTATTGTTTCAACTTTTTGTTGATATAATAAAGTTTACGGGGGTGAACAAAATGATAATGTTGAAAATGTTACGCGAAAAACATAATCTGTCTCAGAGGGAAGTAGCGTTAGTCATCAGCAAGTCGCCACAAGCCTACAGCTTGTATGAACAAGGAAAACGAGAACCGGACATTGCCACATTGATGAAGCTGGCTGATTATTATAAAATCACAGTAGACGAATTGTTGAATCATGTACCTGTTAAACGGGAAGATAAGGCTTGCTCAAGAAATACAGATCCAGAGCCGCGTCTTCTTTTGGATGAACAACAAATAATCCACCGTTACCGGCAATTAAATCCGACACGACAATCTGCCTTGCGTGATTTTGTTAATTATCTATACATACAGGAACAGCAAGACCGCAAAGAACAAGAGGGCGCGTAATCCTGCATATCGTCAAGAACACAAAAAAGCTGCCTCCGCAGTAAGCAGTGGGGTGACAGCTATTATGCTGAAAAGAAAGGATGTGTCATATATAATGTAAAGGGGGTGATTATATGATTGGTGATATGTTGAAGCAACTACGGAAGAACAATAAACAGACACAACAGGACTTAGCAGATTTTTTAGGAATCTCGCGTGGCACTTATGCACATTATGAAATCAACCGGCGTGAGCCTGATGCTGCCACCCTGATAAAGCTGGCTGATTATTTTCACGTAAGTGTAGATGTACTGTTATCTCATAAGCCTGTATGCGACCAGCCAAAAGAAATACCTGGTGTGGCTCTTTCAGCGGAAGAAACTGAGTTGCTACACAAATACCGCCAAGTCGATCCAGCCAAAAGGGCATCTATACAGAATTTTGTTAATTATCTATACATACAGGAACAGCAAGACCGCAAAGAACAAGAGGGCGCGTGATTCTGCATATCGTCAAAACAAAAAAGCTGCCTCCGCAGTAGGGTGGCAGCTATGGTGCTGAAAAGAGAGGATGAGTCACATGGTGAAGGAAAAGATTCGACAGTTTGGATCAGAGGACTTCCGTCGTACGGTCAGTCAGCTGAGCTTCGTCAATGCTCGGAAATTCAATGGAGAATGGCGTTGGGATATTAAACTGGAGAAAATCGACGATGCCGAAGTCCAGAAGAAGCTGACGGGATTCCCTGAAGATGATGTGAAGCATTTGAAGAATCTGCTCAATAAATTGTTAAGGGACTCAGCTCCGACAGCAGTTCCTCAGCACATACAAGAAAAGCCAGCTGCCTACAAGGCTGCTGCCCCAGCAAAGGCTCCATCGGATTCATTTGATGCCTTCATCCAGAAGATTACCGACCAGCAGCATGAAGATTCTACGGTCTATACGGTCATCGGCGACATCATCAATGGATATACGTGTAAAGACGGCTCATTGCTGTTCACTATGCTTGATCATCACGACATGAATCGAACAATCCAACTGTACCTGCCACTCCGCGTACTGGAAAAAGAATTCACACTCAATACCTTGAACAATATGCGGGTAAAAGTATCTGGCACCGTTCGTTTTGATTCTTACCGCGCCAGCATGAAGCTATTTGCACATTCGCTTACAGTGCTGAGTGTATGCTCGCGTCAAAAAGAGCAGGAAGAATATGAAAAGGTATGTGCGCCCTACTACCGTTCGCCAAAGGAACAAAAGGCATTCACCATCGACAATATCACAGATGTCGGCTTGATTACAGGCGGAACTGAAGACAATCCCATCCAGGGAGCCAATGATTTTATCCGCAAGCTGTCTCCGACCATGCGGAACCCTCAGCATCTCCACAAAGAGTTCGTCAAGATGTCGAATGTCCAGGAAATCATATCCGCGTTGGATCGTCTGAATGCAGCTAAGACTTGCCAGATCATTGCCATTGTCCGTGGCGGCGGTTCTCCAGAATCTCTAGCCTGCTACTCTGATCCGCAGTTAGTCAAGGCCATTTATGATAGTCCGATTCCCGTGATTACCGGCATCGGGCATAATTCAGATTACTTGTTGTGCAAACAGGCGGCTCGCTACAATGGCCAAACGCCGACCGGTGCAGCCGATTTCATCAACCGCCAGTACTTCCTCCAGTACAACCGCCAGCGCGACCGCTATCAGGCGAAAACGGAATATAGCCGTATAGAGACAAACGCCACAAAAGACGACCTGCTTGCCGAGAACGATGCACTGATGACAGAATTGCAGTTTGTGCGTCAGAAGAACCTGCGGCTCCAGCAAAAAATCGATGAACTCAAACATCGGAGTTTCATCAGCCGAATCTTCAATCTAGGATGACAAAACCACAAAATAGAACGCCCCACGGCTGGTACCCGTGGGGCGTTCTATGTGGCTAATCAGTCCACAACTTTCTATTCAACTCAACATTCTTCAAATTTGACTTTGTACTGATTAAGCTGACTCGGAGATAGATATTTATCATTCTGGAGACGGCCTATCACAATTCCTGCATTTACTCCAATGTTCTTTGCAAATTCATTGATAGAGAAAATCGAAAAATTACGTTTCTGCGTAAAATTCACCAGTTCTTTATGAGGAATAAGTATTTCTGCCGCCATTGAATCAGCAGCATGTTCATCTTCACATGAAGTACCTTTTGGTAGGTAAATATGCCCTAAAATCACATGCGCCAGCTCGTGAAATAAACTAAACCAAAAGCGATCTGCATACTTTCCCCTCAAGGATATCCCAATCACAATTTTCTTGGTATTGTTATCATAGAATGATATTCCGTGTAAAAACGATCCTTCCAGTTTAGGCAAAAACACTAATGCTATACCACACGAACGCAATATTTCTGACAAATTCGTTTCAAAATCCAATACTCTATGTGTCGTAAGTGAACGAATTTCTTTCAGCTTATGTTTCAGTCTTTCAGCCTGAAAGGGAGCCACTTCAATTTCACGTGATTTAATTTTTGCATATTGAGCCAGAGTTAGCATAGAATATGTACTTTTTTCTGTATTAGATAAGCGTCTACACGCAACTGGCATGAGATCCTTATTTTGTACAAAACGCAAACTACTTACTTCAAAAAATTTACACAAATTTGTTACTCGTTCACTGCTTTTCCTTGTTGGTGGAACCATTCCCCATTTAGCTATTTTATTATAAGGATATTTAGAAGCTAACTGCCCCTCCTCATCAGTATCCAGTTCTTTCTTTGCTTTTACAAGCTTTTCCTGGTAAATCGCCTCTAAATTATTCCAAAAACGTGCAGGTAAGCCAAGAACTAATTCTAACCGCTCTGCCATCTCTGGGGTTAAATGCACATCTCCATTCATAAGCTTACTGACGTGCTTTTCAGAAAGACCCATACGGCTAGAAAATTCCTTTTGGGTCATGCCACGATCATCAAGCTGTTCTTTTATTGTAGCTCCAGGAGGTATTGCAATATAACTCTTGCTCTCCAACATGACCATCACTCCCTATCAAAATTAATGATAATCTACTATTTCTTGTATTTCAGCAATTTGGATATCTATTCCATGCTTAACAAAGAGCAACCGATATGGATGCACTAAATCCATAGCATATTGCCCATTACGATCGCCATGAAGAGGATGACATCGCCCAAGATGACTACGTATTAGTTCTTCCACTGTTGATATTGCAGAAATTTGGTCAATTCGCAATTGAATCTTCCTTGCCATCTCTTCTCCATACTCTTTACGTGCGGCATCAGCATTGGTACATACCTTGTCTATGGCTTTGTTTTTGTATTTAATCTCCAACGCTTCACCTCATTTACCTCTTAGGTTAATTCAATCATACCATACCTCTATAGGATATTCAAGAAGATTATTAACCTAATAGGGTTTATATGCATGAACAGGAAAGAGGATGTCCATGATGGACATCCTCTTTCCTGTATATTAACGGCTATGGGTTGGCTCTTCTTGCTCAGGTGCAGAACGGCTTGTCTCTTCTTGTGCTTTCAGCAGGGCCGTAATCTTGATATCCGATAGGATTGCTCCGACCTGGGCAGGCTGACGACTGCTGAAGAGCGTATGAATCTCGCGTACAAGCCGACGGGCAATCATTTCCCGAAAGACATCTTTCCGACAATGATCGATGGCACGCACGACATCGGCAGGGACAATCTTGATGATGGAATCCTTGTCCTCTGCTTTCCTGATTGTGTTCTTCAGATTCTGCAATCGCTGTAGGTACTCGGTCTTTCTCACTCCGGCAAAGAGCTTCGCCATTTGCTCCAGCTGATTGATGCGCCAGATGTTGTAAGATGCGTGAGATCCAGTCGGTAGAGCCAAATCTGGTTTCTTCTCAATCCAATCCAGATAGACATCAGTGGCCTCAATGCTGCCATACTGCTCTACACCATGAGAGAGGCTCTGATCGATAAAGAATTCTGTATTGTCGATGATGTTCTGTTCATCAATCACGGCTTCTGCTTCATCCGCGTTCAAATTGGCGAGTTCGGCTAGTTGGTTAAGATCAGACGGCGTAATCTGATGCACGGCAATCTTCAACGCTGCATCCTCGATACCTTCTGCGTCCTTCCTGCCACTGTCCTCCATGCTATAAAAGATCATGCCGTATGCTTCCGGGAAATCCTCGTCGCTCATGTAGTCCGCGCCCTCTGAGATGGCATCTTCGTCGAGACGCGGCGGCATCTGCTGGAGAATATCACGCGACAAATTATCCGCCGTGATGGTTTCACAAAAGGCAGGAGCTTCTTGACTGGGGCCGAAGTCCGCCAGATGATTGGTCAAGGCTGTCTGGATGGCATTGCAGTCCTCGTTGAAGGCTTTCCATCCCCAATATCGGTTTTCGCTGTACATTCCGTCCAGGAGAAAATTCTCTTGCTTGATGCTCTTGACCTTGATGAACGCCTGTTGTAGATCCATCCTTACCTCTCCTTGCTCTCTTCTTTTGCTGCGACCAGCCCTTTATCCTGGAGGTATTTGTCGGCCTGATTCTTCCAGGCCGTACACTGCTGCACAACGGCTTCCTTCGTCACGCCCTGGCTGCCGAGGAACTGGAACAATCCCGCTTTGGATACAGGATCACGATCCATCAGGACAGCTGCCGTGAGAGGCATGTCCAGATTCTTGTTGGGCTGCTGGTCGTCGGGCTGTTTCTCTGGGAGTGGCGAGCTGATGGCTGCAATCTTCAAGTCGGTGAATGCCTTTTCTACGGCCTCTGCATTGTATCCTGCTGCCATAGCAGAATCCGCCAATGCCTGGACAGCGCGTTCGCTCGTTTCCGGATTCAGGAGCTGCTGAACCGATACTGCGTTGGCTTTCTCCTGCTTTACAGGACGCTCTTTAGCCGGTTCCTTTGCTTCCTGCTTTGCCTGTTTCTCCTGCTGTTTTGGAGCTTCTTCCGGCTGCTTGCTGGCATCCGTCTGCTTGGCAGCCGCTTCCTGCTTGGCCAGTGGCGAGAGGTTCAGGATGGCATTCCTGCGTTCGGTAAGGGCCGCAATGCCTTTGTCGAAGACTCCGGCAATGCGTCTCAGTCCCTTGTCTGCTTCTGCATATGCTTTCTGCTTGAACGCTTCACATACGCGATGCGGAGCCTCTTTGATGTTATGATACACGTCGTGAACAGACTGACGCGCGGCCTGATAGAAGCTGCGGTGTGCCTGTGTCGGCTCTTTTTGAGCAGACTTCCTGGCACCCTCTGCCTCACGCAGGTAGTCAGCTCCAGCCATCATGCATTTCATCATGGCATCCGGAGAGAAGTTGACCATGATTCGCTGCATCATCTCCAGCTGCTCCCGCATGGCAGCCATTTCCTGCTGCATAGTGCGGTCTCGCTCCATGAGTTTCTGATAAGCATCCTTGAAGAAGCTGTCTGCCTGCTGGATGGATGCTGCGGTTCGCTGCCTTGCTTCCTGTTTGACCTCTGCCGGTTCCTGCTGTTGGTAGCTGGCATTCATCTTCTCCATGTTCTCGACAATCTGTTGGTGCTGCGGCTGGAATGCCTGCCAGGTTTCCGGCTGCGGGCCTTCCAGCTTTTCGGCTTCCTGGAATTTCTGGACAGATTCCTGCATCTGTCTCACAGGTTCATCGATTTCCTCGAACTCCTCTGATGGCATCAATTCTTCTGCATCGGCCACCAGGCTGTTCATGTAGCTGTCGTCATAGTAGGCGTTTGCATCCTGCATCTCCTGATCTTCTGCTTTATCATGCTTTTTCGCATCTGACATAAGGCACTACCCCTTTCTGATACAATGAACTTCATGGTTTCATCTTACCAAGGGCCGTCTTTTTTCAAGCATCATTTTATTTCATACGCCACAACATATGGTATAGCATTGATTATACAGCCAACATATTGTATAATAAGAGTAAGCAAAGCCACGATAAGCCGGAAAGCGGCGTATCTCGAATATCATCTTCGGACGTGTTGAGACGTTCTTCGGAACGTCTTTTCCGTGATTCGTGGTTCCTGTACGCGCTTCGGAAACGAAGCGTTTTTTATTGCTCATCTTCTCTTTCAGCAAAGCCACTTCTATAAGGGAAGTGTGATGAGAATGAAACTCCATCGAGAAGAAGAACATCGGAAAGCTGCTCTGTACATCCGTGTCAGTACGATGTACCAGATTGATAAAGAAAGCCTGCCCCATCAGCGCGAAGAGCTGACGCGCTACGCAGAATATGCCCTGCATATCTCAGACTATGAGATTTTTGAAGACGCGGGCTTTTCTGGGAAGAATACCGATAGGCCCGCCTATCAGGAGATGATGGCGCGGATCCGGCAGCACGAGTTCACCCATCTCATTGTCGACAAGATTGACCGGATCAGCCGCAATCTTCTCGACTTCGCTGCGATGTACGATGAATTGAAGAAGTTGGATGTCACGTTCATCTCGCGCAACGAACAGTTTGATACGAGTTCAGCTATGGGTGAAGCCATGCTCAAGATCATCCTGGTCTTCGCGGAACTGGAGCGGCACATGACCTCAGAACGCGTGTCAGCAATCATGGTGGATCGCGCCAAGAAGGGAAAATGGAACGGTGCCAATATCCCGCTTGGCTATGACTGGTCGGAGAAAGCAGGCTACCCCGTGGAGAATCCGCAGGAGGTCAAGATTGTCCAGATGATGTTCGATATGTACGAGAAGGGCTATAGCTCCAATAGGCTGACGCAGTACTTGAACGACCACGGCATCCGTGGCAAACGCAACGGCCTCTGGACAACGGCCAGTGTCCGGCAGGTACTGACAAATCCATTTTACAAAGGTACGCTCCGCTATAATTATCGGCACAAGGCACGAGGCTGCATCAAGAAAGAAAGCGAATGGATTGTCATCGAGCATAATCATCCTAACATCATCTCAGAGGAACAGTGGGAGCATGTCAACGAGATCTTGAAGTCACATAGCGTCACGCGGATCCGGAAGAAGCACGACCATGCGTTCAGCGGTCTACTGACCTGCCTCTGCGGCGGCACAGGAGGCGCACGATTGGATAAGCCTAGGCAGAACGGAGTACGCCCCTCATACTATGAATGCAACACCCACTGGCGCGTCAGCAAGACGCTCTGTAACAATAATCTGGCCATGAGCGACATGCTGATCGGCACGTTCGTCTTCAACTACCTCAAGAACATGATCCGCGTCCAGCAGCACATGGGTGAATTAGAGACACCAGAAGCAATGGAAGCCGAATTACTGAAAGGAGATTGCTTCCATGATATTTCCGGCATAGAAAAGGCATCCCTCCAGAAGATCTATGCCGTGTTCTGCAAGAACAGCAATGTCGCCTATCAGGAAAGCGAGGCCCTGCGCTATGACGACCCTGCCGTAATTGCCGGGAACCAGGTCAAGGAGCTGGAGAAGAAGCGTCAGGCGCATGAGCGTGCCTTAGAGCGACTGAACAAAGCATACCTCTACGCAGAGATTGGACTGTCTGAGAAAGAGTATCTGCAAAACAGACAAGAGATCATGCAGGCTATCCAGGACATTGACCAGAAAATCCAGGTCATCCAGCCAGACAGCAACAGTGAGGACGACATAGCCTTTCTGGAAGCATCCAGCAATTTCATCATCAAGCAGGAACTCCTTTCAGATGAGCCAATCCAATGGCTGGACTTCGCCCTCCATGTCAGCGCAGCCACTATCCATCAGTTCCTATGCGCCATCGTGACAAAGATTGTCTTCTATCAGAGACGCATCCTATCTATCGAGTTCAAGAACGGCGTCGTACATCGCTTCTTGTACCGTGAATGATCCACAACATACTTGCAATCGCCCCTACATTCGTATATACTATGTATATACGGAGGTGATAGTAATGTTAGCAACGATTTCTAAATGGGGAAATGGGCATGGCATCCGTCTTTCTCGAAAATTGATGGAAGAAGCCAATCTTTCGTCGTCTGATAAGCTGGAGGTTATAGTCAAAGCAGACAAATCTATCATCCTGCGCCACGTACCAAAGACAAAAGCGGCTCGCTTTATGGATCTCTTTGGTGACTATAAGGGAGATTGGAAATGCTGCGAAGCCGAAACTGGGCCAGCTGTTGGAAATGAGGTGATTCGATGAATCAATATCCTCATGCGAGGGATATCATCCTTCTTGATTTTGATCCCCAAAGCGGTCATGAAATCAAGAAGAAGCGTCCGGCTCTTGTGATATCTAATGACGCTTTCAACAAATTGACAGGGTTGGCCATGGTGTGTCCCATAACATCTACACATCGCGACATTCCGCTGCACGTATCCTTGGATACACAAACAAATACACATGGTGATATTCTCTGCGAACAAGTCAAGTCTCTGGATTATCGAGCCAGGAATTGGAAGTTTCTTGAACGATGCCCACAAGAGCTATTTGACAAAGCCTTGTTTATCGTAAATGCTATTCTAGGAGAATGAACAACAAAGTCCCTCAGGCAGTGCCTGAGGGACTTTTAGCTTGCAGTTGGGATGGCAGATACGGCGTTTACATCGTAGAATCAGCATTCATCTGACATCCATAGACCAGGAGGTACACATAGCGGTGCAGCTTGCCATCTATCATGTTCATACGTTCTTTTCCGTCCTTTTCTTTTCTGTCTATCTCATAATCAATGCTTTATTGTATCAAAAATGGGCTCGCTTGTCCACGACACAGCCCACAGAGATACAGCAATACTGCATCGATCATGATGTATAGATGAAAAGATGCCGCACAGAGGAGCTTTCCCCATGCGGCATCAACTATATGTGGTCTATCTCTGTCCGATCTGTCTCACAGCGCTGGCAGATACCGGCTCAAAGCACGGCAATCTTGTGCAGTGTCTCGACGATGAGGTCGACCTGCGGCTTGACCGTCGCGAGCACGAGATGCTCCTTCGGGCTGTGGATGTCCTTCGTCGTCACACCGATCGACACCATGTCGAGCTGTGGATTCTTACGGAAGTGCCAGCCGCACTCGAGTCCAGCGTGGATCGTCTCAACCTTCATCGGCTTGCCGTTCTGCTCGGCAAACGTCTCTGCCACGATCTTGGCGAGGCGGCTATCCTTGTTCTCCTTCCAGCCCGGCGACTGCGTGCCGATGTGCGCCGTGAAGCCCGTGAGCGCCGCGACCGTCTCAGCGTACTGACGGAACCCGTCGAGCTTCTGGTCAACGGCCGAACGCGGGAAGAACTGGACTTCCACCTCGTCCGCCGTCATGTTGACGACGCCGAGGTTGGCGCTCGTCTCGACGAGCCCCGGGATGACCGTCGACATCGCGTAGACACCCGTGTGCAGGATCGTCAGGAGGTTCAGCAGACGCTTTGCATCGCCCGCCGTCAGGACCTGCTGCGGCGCCTCGACGCTCGTCAGCGGCACGAGGATCTGCGGCTCGACATTGCCGTACATCTTCTTGAAGCGCTCCTGCTGGTCTTTGATGACCGCCTCAATCTCTTCTTTCGGGAGATCCGTGACAAAGACGGCCGCCGCATCGTTCGGGATGGCGTTGCGCGCCTTGCCGCCCGCAAAGGATGCGAGCTCGACCTCGCCTTTCTCCTGCAGCGCCGTCAGGATCATCGCGAGCGTGCGGATGGCGTTGCCGCGGCCGTCGCCGATGCGCTCGCCGGAATGGCCGCCGAGCAGGCCCTTGACCTCGATCTTCCAGGCGAAAGGCGTCTCAGGCTCCACGCGCTTCAGCTCGCGCGTGAAGTCGAGGTCGACGCTGCCCGCGCTGCCAACTGTCAGCTCATCGTAATTCTCGCTGTCGCAGTTGATGAGGAACGAGGCATCCTTGAGGTGCTCTGCCGAGAGGCGGATGGCGCCCTTCATGCTCTGCTCCTCATCTGTCGTGACGATCAGGCGCAGCGGGCCGTGGTCCTTCGCCGTCTTCATGATGTAGATGGCCTCTGCCACGCCGATGCCATCGTCCGCGCCGAGGCTCGTGCCCTCAGCCGAGAGGTACTCCTCCGTGCGCACGAGCTTGATGGGATCCTTGAGCGGATCGTAATCATAGCCTTCTTCCGCCACGCAGACCATGTCCATGTGGCCCTGCAGGATGGTCAGCGGCGCCTTCTCGAAGCCAGCCGTCGCCTTCTTGTCCGCGATGATGTTGTTCGCCTCGTCCTGCATGACCGTAAAGCCGAGCTCGCTGAGATACGACTTCAGGAAATCACTGACAGCCTGCTCGTGACCGGATTTGCGCGGGATAGCAGCCAGCTTGGCAAACTCCGCGAGCACGCCCTCGAGCACCTCGTTCTGTCCTTCATGGTTCTTGTTCATCAAAATTCCCCTTTTCTGGTGTTCTGGTTCTCTTTTATCTACTGCAACATAAAACAGCCTGCCCCTTGAGGCAGGCTGGCATGAATCCGTGGTTCTATTGGATCAAGTATCAGTCCTTGAGTTCTGCCGGCATTGCTTCTGCGACATCGACGCCTTCCGGTGCGTAGAGCACGATCTGCTCCGAGATGCGCTTTGCGCAGCCGTTGACGATATAGCAGGCACCGTTGACGAAGTCACAGATGCGGCGCTGCTCTTCAGCGGCAACGCGCTCGTAGTTGACAACAGCAGCCTTGCCGGCCTTGAGATTGTCCGCGATGTCCGTGACCTGGTCAAAGTTCTCCGGCACGTAGATCTGGACGCGCAGCTCCGGGATCTTCGTCGTGTGGACCGTCAGCTGTGGGTGCTGCACGCGCGCGCGGGTACGGAGAGACGGCGCAGGCTCCTGTGCCTCCGTGCGCTCGACATAGATCGAGTCGCCGCCCGAGACTTTGTACTCCTGTGCTGCCGCATGAGACTGCCTAGCCGAAACCTGCTGCTGTTTCTTCTCGCCAGCAGTTTCCTTGCTATCCTCTACCTCTACGTCTTCCCACGGCATCAATACATCGATGAGGCCCTGGAACTTGCCTTTGATCGTCTCCATCCCACTCATAACATCTCGTCCTTCCACCTGAATTCATATTATCCACACACACATGTGTATAAAACTGGATTTAACTATCGACATGATAACACATTTCGACAGAAATTGCAAAAAACCTGCCGAAAAATTTCATTTCCGACAGGTTTTCTCTCATTTTTATTCTTATTGCGAAGTGCCGAATCAGCCCTTGCGCGCGTTCTTGGCGTTGCGGCCGCGGATCGTGCGGTCGAGAATAGCCTTGCGCAGACGGATGTGCTCCGGCGTGACTTCGACGAGCTCATCGCTGTTGATGTACTCGATGGCCTGCTCGAGCGAAAGGATGCGCGGCGGCGTCAGGCGGATGGCCTCATCCGAAGAAGACGTACGCATGTTGGAGACGTTCTTCTTCTTGCACGGATTGATGTCGATATCGTTCTCGCGGGAGTTCTCGCCGACAATCATGCCTTCGTAGACCTGCTCGTTCGGTCCGATGAACATCGTGCCGCGATCCTGCAGCGTGTAGATGCCGTAGCCCGTCGTCTCACCCTGCTCGAAGGCGACGAGGGAGCCGCGCGTACGGCCCGGGATGTCACCCTTGTACGGTGCATAGCCGTGGAAGACGTGGTTCATGATGCCGTTGCCCTTCGTGCTCGTCAAAAGCTCGGAGCGGAAACCGATGAGGCCGCGCGCCGGGATCGTGAACTCGAGGCGCATGTAGCCAGCCGTCTCCGTCATGTTCGTGAGCTCAGCCTTGCGCGTGCCGAGGCCTTCCATGACAGCGCCCATGTACTCCTGCGGTACCTCGACCGTCAGGTTCTCGATTGGCTCGCAGAGCTGGCCATTGATCGTCTTGTAGACGACTTCCGGTTTGCCGACCTGCAGCTCGTAGCCCTCGCGGCGCATCTCCTCGATGAGGATCGAGAGGTGCAGCTCGCCGCGGCCCGATACCTTGAAGACATCCGGCGAATCCGTCTCTTCGACCTTCATGGCGACGTTCGTCTCGACTTCCTTGAACAGGCGGTCGCGCAGATGGCGGCTCGTGACGAACTGGCCTTCACGGCCGGCGAACGGGCTCGTATTGACGCCGAACGTCATAGAGAGTGTCGGCTCGTCGATGCGGATGGCCGGCAGTGCCTCTGGCTTCTCAGCGTCAGCGACCGTGTAGCCGATGCTGACATCACCGAGACCCGTCAGTGCGACAATCTCGCCCATCTTGGCTTCCGGCACTTCGATGCGCTGCATGCCCTGATAGACAAAGACCTTGCCGATCTTCGCGCGGATCTCCTGATCGCCGTTGATGAGCACGACATTCTGATTCGTGCGAGCCGTGCCGCGGCTGATGCGACCGACGGCGACGCGGCCAACGAAGGCATCTGCCTCGAGCGTCGTAACCATCATCTGCAGCGGGCCGTCCGGATCGCCGTGCGGAGCCGGGATTTCCTTGACAATCGTCTCCATCAGCGGCTCGAGGTTCGTGCTGTCATCGTCCATGCTGTACTTCGCAATACCGTCGCGAGCCGTCGCATAGATGACCGGGAAATCGAGCTGATCGTCATCGGCATCGAGTTCCATGAAGAGCTCGAGGACCTCATCGTAGACATCGTCCACGCGCTGGTTCGGCTTATCGATCTTGTTGATGACGACAATCGGCTTCAGCTTCTGCTCCAGGGCCTTGCGCAGGACGTACTTCGTCTGCGGCATCGGGCCTTCGAATGCATCGACGAGCAGGAGAACGCCGTCGACCATGTTGAGGACACGCTCGACCTCGCCGCCGAAGTCAGCGTGGCCCGGGGTGTCGACGATGTTGATCTTGATGCCGTTGTACATGATGGCCGTGTTCTTCGAGAGAATCGTGATGCCGCGCTCGCGCTCGATATCGCCCGAGTCCATGACGCGTTCAGCCACCTGCTCATTCGAGCGGAATACATGGCTCTGCTTCAGCATGGCATCGACCAGCGTCGTCTTGCCGTGGTCAACGTGTGCAATGATCGCGATATTGCGGAGCTTATCATTAGTCATCATACTCATTCTGTGTAATCTGCCTCCTATAAAAGAAAAGGGATACCTGTCGTATCCTCACTTGCAAACTAAAATTACTTACTTATTATACATGCTTTCCCCGCGTAATGCAATAGATTTCCGAAGGCTGCCGCGCGCGGCCGTGCAAAATACTTTTGTTCAATCTATAACAAAAGTGTTGTATCTCCAATGATTTTTTGGTATGATAATAGCCATGTTACAGATTTACACGTAAGCAAGAATACTCAGCAAAGGAAGTCCCCATCATGAACATCGATCTCAACATCTACCAGACACTCGCTGCCGCCACGGCAGTCTACTACGTCGGCGTACTCCTGCGCCTCAAGATTCCCTTCCTGCGCCGCTACTGCATCCCGGCCCCTGTCATTGGCGGCATCCTCTTCGCCATCCTCAACGACATCCTCTACGTCAACGGCATCTGGACGTACCGCCAGGATACCGTCATGCAGAACGTCTTCATGATGCTCTTCTTCACGAGCATCGGCTACACGGCCAGCATCAGCCTGATCCGCAAGGGCGGCTCCCTCGTCGCCAAGATGGCCGTGCTCACCGCCCTCCTGATCCTGTGCCAGAACGCCATCGGCATCGTCCTGGCGCACGTCTTCGACCTGAGCCCGCTCATGGGCCTCGCGACGGGCTCCATCCCGATGGTCGGCGGTCACGGCACATCCGGTTCCTTCGGGCCGGTCCTTGAAAGCATCGGCCTCGACAACGCGACGACGATTGCCTTTGCCGCTGCCACCTTCGGCCTCGTCTCCGGCAGCCTGCTCGGCGGCCCGATGGGCGAATTCCTCGTGCGCCGCTACGGCCTCACGAGCGTCGCCGAAGAGGAACGCCTCGACCCAGCCAACACGAGCGACGAGCTCGAGAAGCTCGAGCAGGCCGCCCACGGCGAGCGCAAGGCCATCGACGAAGAGAAGCGCGCGGGGCAGAGCATCAACAACTACCGCTTCATGAACGCCCTCGCGCACCTGCTCATTGCCATGGGCCTCGGCACCGTCATCAGCCAGCTCTTCATCAGCGCCGGCCTCGTCTTCCCGAACTACATCGGCTCCATGCTCGTAGCCGCCATCATCCGCAACATCTCCGACTACACGCACGCCTACAAGATCTACCAGCGCGAGAGCGAGGTCCTCGGCAACCTCGGCCTGACCATCTTCCTCTCGTGTGCCCTCATGAGTCTCAAGCTCTGGCAGCTCTCCGACCTCGCCATCCCGATGATGGTCATGCTGCTGAGCCAAGT
>UMJI01075243.1_pt1 | contig 35685 bp, 28 predicted proteins | sample 1965991 | NCBI WGS metagenome assembly UMJI01 (sample SAMEA4836140, study PRJEB28245) | human gut metagenome | biome: gut microbiome; material: fecal sample | place: Denmark | collected 2008
ACAAGAACGGCATTCTGTATATCACCCTGCCGAAGCAGCAGCCAGAAACGCCGACCAGCAAGCGGCTGGAAATCAAATAAATCGACTTACTGATTCACAAACATGAAGGAGGAATTACGATGTATGGCTTGACCGCATTTGAACGAGATCCGTTTTCCCTTTTAGACCCATTTTCTGATTTTGATGACCGTTTTGTCAGCAAAGAAACCGTCCGCAGTTTCAAAACGGACATTCGGGAAGAAGATGACAAGTTCATCATGGAAGCTGAATTGCCCGGCTTTGAAAAGGGCGAAATTCAACTGGATGTCAACGGCGATACGCTGACGCTGTCCGCTGTTCATCAGCAAGAACAGGTTGACAAGTCCAAGGAACACTACATCTGTCGGGAACGCTCCTATGGTTCTTACCAGCGGCGGTTCGATATTTCCGGCATTGATGCTGACCAAATTGAAGCAGAATACAAAAACGGCATTCTCTATATGGTTCTGCCGAAAAAACAGCCAAAAGTACCAGCAAACAGACGGCTGGAAATTCGATAACTGTTCGGCGATTTTTGCCATATGATTGCTGTAAAAGATTCTACGGTCATCTGCATACACGCCCTCCAAAGTGTTTTGTGATACCGTTTTTATAAATTGAAAAACCGACTCTCTTCGTTGAGGGTCGGTTTTTTTGTTGCATTTTCTCCTGTTGTGTGCTATAATAAAAAGAATACGATGCAAACATTTTTTCCTCAACCATTGCAATTAGGAGGCGATTTTTTGGAAATCATCAATCAACTGGCAACGGAATTTCACCTGCGAAAAGAACAGGTTCAAAACACCATTGACCTGCTGGACGATGGAAAAACCATCCCATTCATTGCCCGTTATCGAAAAGAAGCAACTGGCTCTCTGGATGACCAGCTGCTCCGACAACTGAACGACCGGCTGCAATATCTCCGTAAACTCCAACAGCGAAAAACGGAAATCTGCTCCGCTATCGCTGCACAGGACAAGCTGACCCCAGAACTGGAACAGCAGATTCAAGCTGCAAAAACGCTCATTGAAGTGGAAGACCTCTATCTCCCCTACCGCCCCAAGCGGAAAACCAGAGCCTCCGCAGCGATTGCCCGTGGACTAGAACCGCTGGCTCGCATTCTGGCGGAACAGAAGTGGGAAACCGTTCCGGAAGAAGCTGCAAAACCATTTGTCCAACCAGAACAGGATGTGCCAGATGTAGCAGCTGCTCTGCAAGGAGCTATGGATATTTTAGCGGAAGAAATGGCAAACGATGCCGCTTTGCGGAAACAGATGCGGCAATTTACTATACTCAGCGGAACGCTGTCTGCCCGTGCAGTCGATGAAGAGGCAGAAACACCATACCGCAATTATTATGATTTCCAAGCACCGATTGAAAAATTACAGGGACACCGCATTCTTGCCATCAATCGGGGTGAACAGGAAAACGCCCTGAAAGTAACTCTCTCTCTCCCAGAGGGAAAAGGAGCTGCGGTTGTCGTGCGGAAATATGTTCACAACGACAGTCCTGCGGCGAAACTGGTACAGGCTGCGGCAGAAGATGCCTTTCAACGGCTCTTATTTCCGGCAGTGGAACGGGAAATTCGCAAGAATCTAACCGAAACCGCTGATGCTGCTGCCATTCAGTTATTTGCTGCCAATCTGCGGCAATTGCTGCTGGCAGCACCGCTCAAAAATCAAATCGTTTTAGGGGTTGACCCTGGCTATCGAACAGGCTGCAAGTTGGCAGTCGTTGACGAAACAGGTGCAGTATTAGATACTGGCGTTGCACATATCACCGTCGGCGAAGGAACTCGCATGGAACAGGGCAAAAAAATCATTCTGGAACTGTTGCAAAAACATCATGTTACAGCGGTTGCCATCGGAAACGGCACTGCCTCTCGAGAAGCAGAATCGGTTGTGGCTGCCCTGCTGAAAACACTCCCTTATCCGGCTGCCTATATGGTCGTTTCGGAGGCGGGGGCATCCGTTTATTCTGCCTCGAAACTGGCAGCAGAAGAATTTCCGGAATATGATGTTTCCCTGCGAAGTGCCGTTTCTATCGCACGGCGATTACAAGACCCGCTGGCGGAACTCGTCAAGATTGACCCGCAAGCTATTGGCGTGGGGCAATATCAACACGATATGCCGAAAAAAGAATTGACTGCTGCCCTCGATGGTGTGGTAGAAGATTGTGTCAATGGCGTTGGTGTGGACTTGAATACCGCATCATTTTCCCTGCTCTCACACGTTGCTGGCATTAACAGCACCATTGCAAAAAATATTGTTGCCTATCGGACAGAAAACGGAGCATTTACCGACCGAAAGCAGCTGAAAAAAGTTTCCAAGTTGGGAGCAAAGACATTTGAACAGTGTGCCGGATTCCTGCGAATCCCGAATGCTGCTAACCCATTAGACCAAACAGCAGTCCATCCGGAAAGCTATGCTGCTGCGGAAGCCATTCTGAACGCCTGCGGATTCTCGCTGTCTGCGATGACACCGCAAACACATCCGGAAATTCTCGCTGCGGCAGACCGCTACGGGCTGGATGCTTTGGCAAAGCAAGCTGGCGTTGGTGTTCCAACTATGAACGATATTTTACAGGAACTTTCTAAACCGGGCAGAGACCCGAGAGAATCCCTGCCACCGCCGTTGCTGCGGAGCGGTGATATTATGGAACTAAAAGACCTCAAACCAGGTATGGAACTGATGGGAACGGTTCGCAATATTACTGATTTCGGTTGTTTTGTAGATGTCGGCGTTCATGAGGACGGACTCGTGCACATCTCTAAAATCTGCAAGCACTACATCAAGCACCCCATGGAAGTCGTACAGGTGGGCGAAGTCGTGAAAGTGTGGGTTTTGGAGGTAGATGGAAAACGGGGCAGAATTTCTCTGACTATGATTCCACCAGAAAAACAATAATCCTTGCAGTTTCCACATTCAAAAACCGGATGCCGTCGTTTTCAACCATTCTAGAAAAGCGACTGCATCCGGTTCCATAAAATTGCCTTATTTTTAGCTTTTGTCCGCTGCTTCCATGCGGAGATTTTATTTTTACCACCCGAAAGGAGTTTTTTTATGTCTACAACTGTCGCTTCCAATCCGCTTGGCAGCGAATCTGTCACCAAATTGATGCTCAAATTCTCGATTCCCAGCATTATTTCCATGCTGGTTGGTGCACTCTATAACATCGTTGACCAACTTTTCATCGGGCAAGCCGTTGGCATGCTCGGCAACGCTGCCACGAATGTTGCCTTTCCGCTTTCCACATCCTGTATTGCTTTGGCATTGTTATTCGGCATTGGCGGTGCTGCCTGTTTCAATTTGAAAATGGGAGCTGGTGAAAAAGAAGATGCTGCTTATGCATTCGGCAATGCCTTTTCCATGCTGGTCATCAGCGGCGTTCTGCTGGCAGCCGTCAGCCTGATTTTCCTGAATCCACTGCTTCGGCTATTCGGTGCTCCGGACAACGTCATGCCCTATGCAGAAGAATATGTTCGCATTACTGCCTTTGGATTTCCGCTACTGATTATCACCGCTGGCGGCGGTCATTTGATTCGTGCAGACGGCAGCCCAACAATGACGATGGTCTGTAATTTAGCTGGTGCGATTATCAACACCATTTTAGACGCCATTTTTGTATTGGGTTTGGATTGGGGCATGGCTGGAGCTGCTTACGCAACTGTTATCGGACAAGTTGTTTCTGCCTTGATTGTTTTTGTTTACCTGCTCCGCTACCGGAAAACAGACCTACAACTGAAACATTTTATTCCGCATTTCTCCCATGCTCGGAAAATTGCTGCCATCGGCATGGCTTCGTTCCTGAATCAAGTTGCCATCATGATTGTACAGATTATCCTGAATAATATGCTGGAACACTATGGTTCTCTGTCGGTTTATGGCGATTCCATCCCGCTTGCCAGTGCCGGCATTATCATGAAAGTTTATCAAATTATTTTTTCTGTTGTCATCGGACTGGGGCAAGGCATTCAACCGATTGTCAGCTTCAACTATGGGGCAAAAAAATATGACCGTGTTTGGAGTGCCTACCGCATTGCTGTGATTACGGGCGGTGTTTTGTGCGTGATTGCATTTTTCCTGTTTGAACTCTTTCCGAAGCCGATTCTCTCCCTGTTCGGAGATGGCAGCGACCAGTATTATCAGTTCGGAGTCCGGTTCTTCCGCATATTCCTGTTCTTCACATTCATCGACTTTTTGCAGCCGATTTCCACTACCTTTTTCACTGCCATCGGCAAGGCGGTCAAGGGTGCATTTCTTTCGCTCACCCGACAGATTTTGTTTTTCCTGCCGCCGCTGTTGATTCTGCCGTTGTTTATGGGCATTGACGGCATTTTATTTGCAGGGCCGATTGCAGATTTCCTGTCTGCTGCGGTCACTGTAATTATGATTTTCATCGAATGGAAGTTGATGAAAAAAGAAGCCCCTGCACTTGCCTCTTAATTTCAAAAGAAAAAACCGTTTCGGCTGCTCTTTGGCAGCTGAAACGGCTTTTTTTGTGCAGGAATCCATATTGACTTTCTGCCGTGGAAATTGTATAATATAGACAATCTACATCCGTTTTTTCCACAACCATTTTACCATTCTACAAATTGAAAGGGGCTTTTTTTATGTCATTTCCACATTCCTCCCGCATTGCTGCCATACTCTTGGCAGGCTCTTGCACGCTCGCTGGAATTCCTGCTGTTCCAACTGTTGCAGCAGAAACTGCATCCACAGCACCCATTCGCTATGAATTTGAAAACGGTACGACCAGCGGCGGAAAAATCTATCAGGAAACTTGGAAGGGCAACACTGAAGAGGACGGCAGCGGTGAAGATTACGACCTGACCAACGCCTCCGGCGGTGGATTCTCTTACCTTGACCAAAAAGGAACGACTGTCAGCCTGGAAGTTACCGTTCCGGAAGACGGTCTGTATGAATTAACCGTCTGCTACTGCGAACCATACGACCCCAACAAAAAAGTACAATATTTGGATGTCAATGGCGTCAATCAGGGTGAAGTCAGCTTCTCCCACAACCTGACCTTTGAAGAAACTTCCGGCGGTGTGGTCATGCTGCAAGCTGGAAAAAATACCATCACATTTCGGGCATACTGGGGCTATACGATGTTCGACTATCTGGAAATTGCTCCGGCATCCGAATCTCTAACCAACCTCCAGCCAACCCGACAGCTCTCCAACCCGAACGCCTCCGACAGCACCAAACGACTTTATCAGTATCTCTGCGACCAATACGGCAAGCATATTATCTCTGGTCAGCAGGAATATTGCGGTTCTCACAACTACAACCTCTATGCAGACCCGACCAATTTCATCAAGGACAACGAAGCAGAGTTTGAATATCTGGAAAAGACCACCGGAAAAATGTGTGCCATTCGGGGCATTGACTTCCTGAATTATTTCGATGGGGCAACCTGGGACGACAATGCCGCAGAACGTGCCGTCCAATGGGTCAACGAATACAAGGGAATTGCAACCGTTGTTTGGCACTGGAGAGTACCATCTGAAAAGGGCGGTACAGAACGGGCATTCTATGTGCCGTCTGCCAGTGCAGATTCCACCACGTTCAGTATTACCAACGCTCTGCAAGAAGGCACTTGGGAACACGATGTCATTATGGCAGACATTGCAGAAATCGCAAAGCAGCTGAAAAAGCTAAAAGATGCAGATGTTCCTGTCCTCTGGCGACCGCTTCACGAGGCAGAAGGTGCGTGGTTCTGGTGGGGTGCAGAGGGGGCAGAACCCTGCAAACAGTTGTATCGCCTGCTCTACGACCAGCTGACCAATGTTTATGGCTTGGACAACTTAATCTGGGTTTGGAACAGTTACACCTACTCGACCTCCCCGGATTGGTATCCGGGCGATGATGTTGTAGATATTGTGGGCTATGATAAATACAACGCTGCGGACGGACAGCCAAACCTCAGTTCCATTTCTTCTACCTTTTACAGCCTAGTACAGAGTACAGACGGTGAAAAAATGGTCACCATGGCGGAAAACGATACCATTCCATCCTTGGAAAACCTGTTGAAAGACAAGGCTTCCTGGCTGTATTTCTGCCCATGGTATATGAACTACCTGACCAGCGAACAGAACAACCCCGCGGAAAACCTGAAAGAAATCTACAACAGTGAATACTGCATCACCTTGGACGAACTGCCAGATTTGAAAAGCTATCCGCTGGATGGCGGAACATCGCCGGAAGTTCTGCTTGGCGACATCAATCAAGACGGCAGCGTCAACACAGCAGATGTTGTCCTGCTGCAAAAGTATCTGATTCAAAAGGCAACTCTCACCAAAGCACAGGGCACAGCTGCCAACTATCAAAAAGATGCTGTTATTGATGTGCTGGATTTACTGAAACTGAAACGGGATGTCTGGAAGAACCTATAAGCGTATTCCCTGCAACTATTTTTCTATGATTGGAGTTTTTTATGAAATCAATTCGTTCTGCTGTCACCTGTTCCCCCGGCACACGCTACGCTCCAGAAACGGACACGCTTTGGCTTGCACTGAGTAATGCAACTATTTCTTGTACGACAACTGCCACAACGGTAACAGTTTCGCTGCAAGCAATTGGTTCGGTTCGAGTTGCAGTTTTTTTGCAGGAAAAAATGGTGATGGATTTCGTCTGCACGGATGAAACCAAAACCATTTCCATTCCCTGCCCGTCAGAATCTGTCCAGCAAATCCAAATTTGCAAACTGTCTGAACCACACTATGGCATTCTTGGCGTTTCTGCCCTCACCTGTGACGGCGGAACGTGTTCCCCACTGCCACCTGCTCCGCATCATCTCGCCTTTATTGGCGATTCCATCACCTGCGGATACGGCATTGATGCTGCCAGTCCGGAAGAACCCTTTTCCATTGCAACGGAACACGCTGCAAAAAGTTATGCTGCTCAGACCGCAAAGCTGCTGCACGCAGATGCACACATTCTCTCTTACAGTGGGTTTGGCGTTTACAGTGGCTTTCCAGAGGAATCCTGCAAAAATGAAACTGACTTGCTGCCATTGGCCTATGAAGCGGCTGGATTCTATCATTATCAGCCGGAAAACTGGGAATCCACAATCCTGCTTCCGTTTGCACCGCCGGAAGCGGTGATTCTCTACTTGGGAACAAATGATTCCGCTTACCTGCATCTGTTTCCGGAAGAGGGGACTGCATTTCAAGCCGCTTACGCTGCTTTCTTGCAGAAACTTCGCAGCCAGTTCCCGACGGCATTTCTGGTCTGCATGATTGGGATGAGCAGTGACCTTGACGCTGCCCCATTTATTCGGAATGCCGTTGCAGCTGCCCAGCAGCAGGACAACCGCCTTGCTCTCTGCGATGTTCGTTCCATAGTCGGAACGGATTTCGGGGCAAATCATCATCCTGGTGCGACCACACAGCGAAATGCTGCGAAACTGCTCGCTGATTTGCTGCGGAAACACCTGCCCTTCTAAGTCCGGACAACTTGTTTTTTTCAGAGAATGAAAAAAATCTATGGAAATTGATTGCAAAAGACGAGGAAATATAGTATAATAAAAGGAACGCAATTTCCATGAACACAAATCTGCAAGAAACAGGGAGGTTTTTACCGATGTGTGGATTTACCGGTTTTACAAACCATATCGACAATTCCAATGCGGTTCTTCAGGAAATGCTGAACCGAATCAAACATAGAGGGCCGGATGCAGAAGGCACTTACATTGACGAGGATATTGCCCTCGGTCACCGTCGCCTGAGCATCATTGACGTATCCGATGCCGGTACACAACCGCTTTACAGTGCAGATGGCAATCTTGCCCTGCTCTTCAACGGCGAAATTTATAACTACAAGACCATTCGTCAGGCATTGATTGAAAAAGGATATCAGTTTGCAACACAGACTGACTCTGAAGTTTTAATCTACGGCTATCAGGAATACGGCACAGCACTGCTGCAAAAACTGCGTGGCATGTTCTCCTTTGTCATCTGGAACAAGAAAGAGAAAACTTTGTTCGGGGCAAGAGATTTCTTCGGCATCAAGCCGCTGTACTATGCACAGATGGGAGAAACATTCCTGTTCGGCTCGGAAATCAAGAGTTTCCTGCCGCATCCACACTTTAAAAAGGTGCTGAACACTGCTGCACTTGAAAATTACCTGACATTCCAGTATTCGCCTTGCACAGAAACATTCTTCAAAGGCGTTTACAAGCTGCCACCGGCACATTATTTCATCTACAAAAACGGCAAGCTGGACATTCAGCAGTACTGGGAAATCGAATTCCATGCAGACGAAAAGCCGTCTTTGGATGACTGGGTAAACCAAATTTCCGATACGTTCCACAACTCCGTAGAGGCTCATAAAATCGCCGATGTAGAAGTTGGTTCGTTCCTCTCCAGCGGCGTTGACTCCAGTTATGTGGCAGCCATTGCCGATGTGGATAAGACCTTTACGGTTGGCTTCGGCAAGGAAGAACGCTACAATGAAATCGGCTGGGCAAAGGGCTTCTCGGAAGCCATTGGCAAGAAAAATTACAGCAAGGTCATTGAACCGGAAGAATACTGGGCACATCTCCCGATGATTCAATATCACATGGATGAACCGCTGGCAGACCCGGCAGCCGTTGCCCTGTACTTTGTCTGCAATCTGGCATCGCAGTCCCTGAAAGTCGTTCTGTCCGGCGAAGGAGCAGACGAAATCTTCGGCGGCTACAATGTCTACAGCGACCCAGGTTCAACGTCTTATGAAAAGCTGCCTCGTGGCTTGCGGCGTGGAATCATGCACATTGCAGAATCTCTGCCGGCACACCGTGGCGTGAACTTTTTCGTTCGGAAGGGCAAAGATTTGGAAGAACGGTTCATCGGTAACGCTTATATGTTTACTCCGAAAGACCGCAAAGCCCTGCTCAAGATTCACACCAATGCTCCTGACCCGATGGCAATCACCAAGCCGTATTACGACCAAGTGAAAGACCAGGACGATGTAACCAAGATGCAGTATCTGGATTTGCATCTGTGGATGGCAGGCGATATTCTGCTGAAAGCCGATAAAATGAGTATGGCGAACTCGCTGGAACTGCGTGTTCCATTCTTAGATAAAGAAGTCATGGCACTGGCACAGCGGATTCCGACTCGTTATCGTGTCATCCACAAGCCATCGGAAAGCGGCGGCACGCCGTATATCACCAAGTATGCAATGCGGTTGGCTGCAAAGAAAGATACCCCGCCGCAGACTGCCAAAACCGCAGCCAAGAAAAAACTGGGCTTCCCTGTTCCGATTCGGGTATGGCTGAAAGAAGATACCTATTACAATATGGTCAAGAATACGTTTGAAGGCAATGCTGCTCAGCAGTTCTTCCACACCGAAAAACTGGTACAGCTGCTGGATGACCACCGTGCCGGCAAAGCTGACAACAGCCGGAAAATCTGGACGGTTTATATGTTCTTAGTTTGGTATCATGTTTATTTTGAATCGGACGTTATCCCGACCAAGCCGAATGTTTAATCGTTCTGATTGGTCTAAAAATCATTGAGAAAGGCGACAACTATGGCAAGCTGTGTCACATTTGAATATATCCGCAAAAATCCGGATATCCGCACCTATATTCAGCGTGCCGATGAAGCATTGAAATCCATCGGCTATACCGAACATTCGTTTCCGCATGTGGAAAAAGCAGCTGCTACCGCAGCTCGGATTCTCACTGAACTGGGCTACCCAGAACGGGAGATCGAACTCGCTCGCATTGCCGGCTTTCTGCACGACATTGGAAACGTCATCAATCGTGTTGACCACGCCCAAAGCGGTGCTGTTATGGCATTCCGATTGCTCGACCGGCTGGAAATGCCCGTTGATGAAATCTGTTCTGTGATTTCTGCCATTGGAAACCACGATGAAGCAACGGCTCAGCCAATTGATGCCATTTCTGCCGCTTTGATTTTAGCAGATAAAACCGATGTTCGCCGCAGCCGTGTTCGGAATACCGACTTTTTAACATTCGATATTCACGACCGTGTGAATTATGCGGTTGAAACAGCAGAATTGTTGATTGATAAAGAACAGCAGGAATTTGTGCTGTCTATGACAATTGATACGCAGATTTCTTCCGTATTGGAATATTTTGAAATCTTTATGGAACGGATGCTGCTTTGTCGGAGAGCCGCACAATTTTTCCATATGCAATTCAAAATCTATATCAATCATAGTTTAATGTTATGATAGATACAGGGGGAGCTTGTCTTCCCCTGTTCTTATAGTTACAATGAAATAGGAGGATCTTCATTATGACCACATCCAAGCACCCACATTTGATTGACCTGAACGACTATCCGGTTTCCTGGTGGAAGGAAGTCGTAGACTTAGGCGAGAAAATCAAGAACAATCCGGAAGTGTATTCCGGTGCTTGCCACAACAAAATCATGGCAACCCTGTTCTATGAACCGTCTACCCGTACCCAGATGTCCTTCCAGACTGCTATGCTGCGGTTGGGCGGCCGTCTGATCGGCTTCGACAATCCGGCAAATTCCTCTGTTTCCAAGGGCGAAACCCTGAAAGACACCACAAAGATTGTCAGCAACTATGCGGATATTCTCGTGATGCGGCATCCGGTCGCTGGTGCTGCAAAAGCAGCTGCTCTGTCGGCGGACTGCCCTGTCATCAATGCTGGCGACAGCGGACACCTGCACCCAACACAGACCCTGACCGACCTGCTCACCCTGAAATGTGAAAAGGGTCGTCTGGATCATTTGACCATCGGTCTTTGCGGCGACCTCATCAACGGCAGAACGGTGCATTCTCTGATTAAAGCAATGACCTGCTTCGAGGGCAACCAGTTCATTTTGATTTCCACACCAGAACTGAAACTGCCGTCTTATGTGAAGGATATTCTGACCGCCAGCGGCTGCCCGTTCCGAGAAGTGGCTTCTCTGGAAGAAGTATTGCCGGAACTGGATGTGCTCTATATGACCCGGATTCAGCAGGAACGGTTTGCAAGTCGGGAAGCATATCTGGCTCAGAAAGATACTTACATCTTAACTGTGAAGAAGCTCAAGGCTGCAAAGCCGGATATGATTATCCTGCATCCGCTGCCGAGAGTCGATGAAATTGAAGTGGCTGTTGATGAAGACCCGAGAGCGATGTATTTCAATCAGGCACGGTATGGCATGTATGTCCGGATGGCTCTGATCATCACCATGCTGGACTTGAATAAGAAGGACAACCCGACCATTCTGCTCCGTGGGACAACCGTTAAGGGTGCAGCCTGCAAGAACCCGAACTGCATTACCTGTTCGGAATCCTATCTGCCGAAAAGCTTTCTGGATCTGGGCAATGGTCTGCTGGAATGCGAATATTGTAACGAACGGCTGCTGTTAGAACGGTAAGCCGCTGTGAAACGACATCGACACCGCCGCAAAGCACCCCTGCTTTGCAGTGCGGTGCTGTGTCTGTTCCTGTTTCTTATTTTGATGGGTCTGGGGCATTTTCATCAGAAACAAACAGGCATGCAAACACCAACGCCACCCGTTCTGGAAAATGTCGTCTATTACGCACAAGGTGACCCAAGGTGGAAGCAAGATGCTTTGGGAGATTCCATCTATCACATGGGCGATTCTGGCTGTCTGGTCACTTGTCTGGCAGCAGCTCTGCAAATGCAGAACTTCCACCGAACAGCACTGGGCGACGACATCAACCCCAAAACACTGAATCAGTTTTTCTCTGCACATCAGGTTTATGATGCGGAGGGCGATTTACAGTGGTATGCAATGGAAGATGCTTTGCAGGTATCCACGGTTTATCTGGAATCCGGCAATTTTTCTGTGGAAACGCTGGAAAATTTGTGGAAAGAAACCATCTACCCCATCGCCTGCGTATCTGGAAAACATGGAAATCTGCATTTTGTGTTACTGGTTGGACGGACAGAAGATGAAAATTGGTGCATGGATCCCATGCATACAGAACCGGAACTCGTGCCGCTCTCCCAATATGGAAACGACATCGCATCCATCCGCTATCTCATAGAACCATCCTCTTCAGAAAGCAAGGCTGCTGACTGAACTTTTTCCCGTTTGTTTTTGCATGATGCAGAAAAATTTTTCTGTTTTTCTGCGATTTTCCCCTTGACAAACGCTAAAAAATTTTGTATAATAAGTTTTGTACTGTCAGAGAGACCGGTGTGAGCTTGCGGAAGCCGGCGGTGCAGTCTAACCCAACTGCCCTCTGTCTCCCGATTCTGTTTTTTGTTGCAGAAACGGATTAAAGCATGAAAATATAGGAGGAATCTACTATGGCAACAACGATGCCAAAAGCCGGTGAAGTAAGCCGCAAGTGGTATATCATTGACGCAGCAGGTAAGCCGCTGGGTCGTGTCGCTGCAAAGGCAGCTCACATTCTGCGTGGTAAGCACAAGCCAACATTTGCTCCGCACGTAGATTGTGGTGATTTTGTAATCGTAATTAACTGTGATCAGGCTGTCCTGACTGGTAAGAAGCTCGAACAGAAGTATTATTACCGTCACAGCGGCTGGATCGGTGGTCTGAAGCAGACCCAGTATAAGGTTATGATGGAAGAACGTTCTGACGAAGCAATGCAGATCGCCATCAAGGGTATGCTCCCGCACAATTCGCAGGGTGCTGCACAGCTGACTCGTCTTCGTACCTACAAGGGTGCAGAACACAAGCAGGCTGCACAGAAGCCAGAAGTTTGCGAATTTTAAGGAAAGGAGTGTCTTTTAAATGTACGAATCTAAGGTAAAATATTATTACGGTACCGGCAGAAGAAAGCACTCTGTTGCAAGAGTTCGTCTGTACCCGGGCAATGGCACAATCACCATCAACGGCAGAGGCATTGACGACTACTTTGGTCTGGATACTCTGAAGCTGATCGTTCGTCAGCCGCTCGCACTGACTGAAAACCTGGAAAACATGGACGTTGTTTGCACCGTTACTGGTGGCGGCGTAACTGGTCAGGCTGGTGCAATCCGTCACGGCGTTGCAAGAGCTCTGCTCGAATTCAATCCGGAACTCCGTCCGGTTCTGAAGAAGGCTGGCTTCCTGACTCGTGACCCGAGAATGAAGGAAAGAAAGAAGTACGGCTTGAAGGCTGCTCGTCGTGCTCCGCAGTTCTCAAAGAGATAAGGAAACATCGATTTTTTATCGATATTGCGTTATTTCTTTTGTTTCAGAAATCCATTTGGACAACTTCTGGACAACTAAAAAGTATTTTAAAATCGCTCTGTGTTTTACAGAGCGATTTTTTTATGTTGCTGTAATTTCTGTTCTTTATTCAGTCAGCTTTTTCTCAATAGAATCCGCCAACACTTTTCGTGTACTGCTAAGCACATCTGCATAAATATCAGCTGTGACATTGATGTCACAATGTCCTAAATGGTCACTGATGATTTTGAGATCTACGCCCATATTCAAAAGCATAGTAGCATTGCAATGTCTTAACTTGTGTAACGTCATATGCTCGAATTCTGTGCCTTTGGTAAAGCGTTTCAGCGAAGTCAAAACAGAACTTCTGTCACGATAATTGCCGTTTGCTGATGGAAATACCATTTCTGGATGTGCATAACTATCACCAAGAGCAATTTTCAAATCATCGGTGTACTTTTTCTGTTCTTGAAATATATCAGCAACAGTTTTACTCATACCGATTGTTCGGATACTCTTTTTCGTTTTTGGCGGTGTCAATTCATGCTTTCCGCCTATGTCATTCAGTGTATGCTTGATTGAAATTGACATATTCTCAAAGTCAACATCTTCCCAGCGTAGTGCAAAGCACTCTCCCGAACGCATTCCCGTATAAAGCAGCACTCTGATGATACGCTTAACATCTTCATCACATGACTTTTCATTAAGCATTTTCACAAAGCGTTTTAATTCATCTTCTGTAAGAGCCATAACTTTGTGCTGTTCCTTATTCTTTGGAAGAATAACATTATGGCAAGGGTTATCACGCAGAAATCCTTGTTCCATACCACGCTTGAAAATAGACTGAATAATGACATACAATTTTCTGACAGTCGCAGGATTTAAATTGTATGACTGCATTACCTGTGTCAGTTTCGGCGTTGTAATATCTTTTAATTTCATGTTGCCGAGAACAGGTTTGATATGCTTCTTATACTGTCCGGTATAGGTGTAAACTGTTGATGCTTTTAATTCTACTGGTGCAAAGTTGGTGAAATACCAATCTGCAAGCTCTGAAAATCTCATATTTTCATTGAAACTGATATAGCCTTTGCACTGACGCTCAAACTCAAAGGCGAACTCCTGAGCAAGTTTCTCAGCCCTTTTCGGTGTTGTGTCTGTCGGCGGAGTGAATGTTGTGGACTTCATAATTTTCTTGCCATTCGTATCAGCACCAACGAAAACTCTGATTCTGAATGTGTTTCCACGTTTATCGATTGCAGCCATAGTGCTGTCTGTTACCTCCTGAAATATTATAGTTTTTGTCCTTGGACTTTGTGGGCTTCCTGTACTTTCTTGTGTTTATCACCAATTAACAGGAATACTGTTTGGTGATTTTGTATTTGAAATATCAATATATGTCCTTGGACTTTCTGTACTTTGTGGTTTTTCTTCCTCTTTATGTTCATCAAGAAATCTTCTCATCTTATCAACTACCCACTTCCATTCAACCTTTTCTTCATTTGAAAACTGCTGAATCCAGTCGAGTGAAAATTCCTCTGCAAAGGAATAGTGTTTCAAGGCATATATAAACCTTTCATCAAACTGATAATTCTCAGGAACAAATTCCATTTTCGGTGGTTTCAGGGTTTCATACCATTCTTTCACAAGCCACCAGTAGTCATGTATCGCCTGATATGCTTCATGTTCCCATTTTTCAAAGCGTTCACGTTTCTTTCGCTTAATCTCCCGAATCTCAGCATCTTCCGAGTATTTCGGCTTATGATATTCTTTTTCATAATCAAAGCTGATACCGAGGTTAAAATCATCATTCAGCTTTTTGGCAGCATCAATAGCTGATAGTCCGAACAATTCCATAACAAAACCTAAAATGTCATAATGCACATTACAGGTGAAGCAGTGGAATGCATTCGGGTATATGTGTGCAGAGGGGTGATGATCGTCATGAAATGGGCAGAGACAAGTGTTATTACGCTTGATTTCAATTCCGTAACGTTCTGCAACTGTCCGTATTTCAAGACGATTTCTTATTTCTTCAAAACAGTTCATCAGACTTCAAAAACTTTGAGAAGCTCTTCCTTATTAATGAGGATTTTGCCACGTTTGCCCTGACCTGTACGAATGTATTTGACCTTGTTCTGTGCCACCAGTTGACGAACAGTGTGTTCGCTTAGTCCCTTTACCGCTTGAGTACATTCTTTGATCGTAAGCATCTCAACAGGCTTTTTACGGCTTGTTTCCTGTATTGTCTCCTCATCAGTAAGCTGAATGAGAAGTGCCATAATGTCATCAACGATTGCATTTTTTCTTTCCTGTGTCATAGTAAATCTCCTTTACTATAATTCGTGATTTTTTGTATTTGATTTGTATTTGTGAAATTCTTCTGTAAGTCCATTAGCTGAAATGAATGATTTTGCTTTTTGCAAGTCAGATCTTAACCTCTCCTTTTCAGAGGTCTCCTTTGCACTTTTCATAAGTGTCTTGACTGATATTGTTGCAGGTTTCTTATATTTGGCAAGTTCAGCTGCTTGCTGGTTTATTGTACTTTTCAATTCCGTATTTTCTTTGCTAAGTTGTTGATTAGCCGCAGTAAGTTTTCTGGTTCGTTTTACGCTGACCACTTCTTTTTCAGCAAGAGCTTGAAGTTTGTCATAATCATTTTTATCAAGGGTAACCTTGTTTCCAAAAATGGTCGGCTTAACCGCAATGCTCCCAATATCAACAAGCTGAACCTTTTTCTTATTTGCCCTTTCAAGCATTGCTTTTGTTTCAGTAAGTTCACGAGAAATACCCTCATTTTCGCTTTTGAGTTGGACATTTTCAGCTTTAAGTTTATCTGCCTCTTGCCTTGCTTCTTTGTACTCTTTAACTGACATCGAACCTCTTGACTTTTCAGGTTCCAAAGGTCTGATACCGTGTGCAAGACAGATTTGATTCAGTACTTCAATTTCTGATTTTCTCCAACGTGCAATTGCATCTTTTCCACTTCCGAATCCCATTTCTTTTAAGGCTTGAGCAATGCCGTTTTGTGTATCCTGTCCACGCTTGTAATGACCAACAGGAATATAGTCAATATGTAAGTGAGGTGTGGCTTCGTCCATATGAAGCACAGCGTTGAATACTACGAAATTTGAATTACGCTGTTGATATCCTGCCATATACTCTTTCAGACACGCTGCTACAAGCTGTGCATCTTCTGTATCCACTCCGGAATCTTCTTTTTTACCTATCTGAACGACATCTTCATAGAAACTTTTTCGCTTATCAGCAGCTGTCACAACAGAATTGGACGGTTTCTTATGAAAGAGAGATTCATAATATGTACCATGAATTTTTCTGTCATTGCGTTTCTGCTTGGCATTGTAACGCTTTGTTGATTCAGCAAATAAATTCTCATACACACAGCCAATATCTTTCCTGATAAACGTATAGTTATCTCTCATACGGCAGCGGTCAACATTTTCTGCGATGAAATCTCTATTGTTGTGAGTTAATGAGCCTTTTCCCTGACAAAACGAAATGCGTTTTTCTTTCATCTATTCTCCCTTCTCGAAATTCATTTGCTCTACCAGTTTGGACAATGTCACCGAACAATCAGAGGATTGCGGTGACAAGTTTCAGAACGATAGAATACAATCGCTGAAACAATACGGTGCGGAGCACCGATTTTACAACAGGCACTATGCCTATTGTAACGCCATAGTATATATGACAGCCCTTTGGCAAGTTCTATCATATATACAGGCGCTCTGCCGAGGGCTTTTTGCTGACTGATGTCAGCTATGATCAGCTGTATCCTCAAATACTTTCGGATTTACAAAAACATAAATTGCAGATTTATGGTTGCCTGTTTCTCTTTCATCGAAAGCAACATAACCATATTCTTCAAGCAGTTTGAGTGCCTTGTAAAAGTCGTCAGGTTCAGGGAAGATTTTATTTCGACATTTCTTTAGCAATGCCGATTGAAATCCTTCTCTTATTTGCTTTGCCCTGATGATTTCCAGAGCTTTTTCTGCCCTCAAAATTTCATTATCTACGCTACCAATACTGAAAGCATATATTGCCTGTTCCTTGTAGTAGTCAGCAATATCAATCGCATTGCAAAGTGTGTTTACATCAACAAGGACATCCTCAGGACACTTGCCTTCAATAGTACATTTTACACAATGGATAATGCAACAAAGGCGAAGTATTTGACCATGATATTTACCGCCCCAGTCCTTGCAGTTTACAAACTCTGTGAGCTGAATTTTCTCAATATAATTGTTATAGTAATCGGTGAAATCTTGCTGTGCTGTTTCATCAAATTTCAGAAATTTTTCCTCTGTGGGCTTTGCATTGAATTTTCTTGTAAGAAGAATGTCAATGAGCCTGTTATAGTTGTCAACAACAATCGGATCAATTGATTTTGAATCATACCGCCTTGTGCCGACTTTGCTCTTTGGAAAACAATAGAAAAATCGTGCAAGCAGACCACTGTTTCTGAATACAGAATTAGAAATCATACTATCCCATAAGTAAGGTTGTCCTGCAAGACTAATTGACAGGCATGGATTGGAAATCTGTATAGATTCTTTTGTTGCTCTGTCGCAAAAGAAACTTTCACCACTCCATGCTTTCAAAATCATATCCATATTAGGTATGTTGTTATTGGAATATCGTCCTGTAAAGTTTCCGAGCATACCTGCTTCATCAGAAATCATCAGTAAAGATTTATTCTTTCCCATCAATTGAATCAACGATTCAGGAGTAATATCCTCTACAGTAATTCGTCTTTTGCCCACGTCACCCATTTGTTCTGCCTGCGTTTTCAGCTTTGCGATTTGATCAACGTCTTTGCTTTCCTCTTTTTCAAGCTTATCTGCTTCAAAAAGAAGTTTCTTTTTCATCGCCTCAATTTTGTGAAATTCCTCAGCATGTTCTTGATTATATTTCAGTTCAAAATCAACAAATGGCTTTTTGATGAACTTTACAACAGGTGATTTTCGCTCTGATGGTTCGGCAACAATGAAACTATAAATCATAGGCGGTTCTGAATGGTCGGCTTTACCCTGCATTCTATACCTGCTTGTAAAGCAATAGCTAATTGCCGATAAAATCGAAGTTGCTGCCATTGCTGGATCTGTGCCTGTAGTTTCAGCAATGCCTATTACCATTTCACGAATAATTGGAGGTAATGCCTTAATTGGAAATTCTCTTTGTGGTGACTCGTCACGAAGTGGAATTATGGGTTTAAATTCAGGCGGAAGATTTGGAACATCACCTTTTTCTTTCATTTTTGACTCCTTTCCATATGTGAATTTTAGAGAAAAGTATTGCATTTTTAACTTGAATGTGATATAATATTGTTAAAGATAATTAGAATACAATTAGAAATTGCATTTATCTTTCTCTATTTATGATTATATTGCATTTAAGTGCAATTGTCAAGAAGCTATTTTAAAATAGTTGCATTAAAATGCGATTTTTGTCGTATCTTACAAAAATCAAGGAGAATATTTGTCTATGTTTTGGGAGAAGTTTCAATATCTATCAGAAATAAAAGGAATGAAACCTCATGCTGTTCTTAAAGAACTTGAAATATCATCTGGTTCAGCGAACAACTGGAAGAAAGGTACAATTCCGAATGGTGAAATATTAAAAAAAATCGCAGATTATTTTGAGGTATCAATAGATTCACTTCTTGATTTTGATGAAAATGTGTCTGTAAGACTTAGCAGTAAAAAATCTGTTCTAAAAAAACTTAATGCTATTCCTCAAAGATTCAACAGTCTTAAAGCAGTTGTGGAAACTTCTGATGAACAAAAGCTTGCCATTGCAAAATATGTAGGTTGTCCTATCTGGTGGCTTGTGAATGAGCAGAACATAAAATTTGAGCCAAAAGATATTTCTTCTGAAACAGATAGTAGCATTTTATTTATGATTCTGGATATTATGGACGGTTGTGCTGATAATGATATTGACAAGGCGATGCAGATTCAGCTTTCAAGAGTTGTGTTGTATCATCTAAATGAAAAAGGATTCGGAGCTGAAAAACTGTCTGAGTTCACAGGCATTGATCAGAAGAAATTACATTTCATTACTACTGGAGAAGAAAATAAGGATTCTTCTCTTAATTATGGTTTCAACTTTTCAGACCTCGTTTATCTGAAAAGTGTTACGGGGAGCGATTATTCGTGTTTATTTGTTGGTGAGTAAGAAAATACACAAAACCCACGAAGTACAGGGACTAGAATTATTCTTTCTGATGCAAATGTTACAAATATGATTCAACTTATTTGTTTGTATTTACAAGAAAAATGAAAAATAGAAAATCTAGGGTAAACAATTACTAATCAAATCTAATGTACATATTTTGAAAGGTTATTAAATGGATAAGGTAGAGCTTTTAAAACAGCTCGTCAATCGATTTGACAGCAATATTAAAGAATATAAATCTAATACTTATAACGAGCATTCATGTCGAGATGAGTTCATAAACCCTTTTCTCGAAATTCTCGGTTGGGACGTTGCCAACAAAAAAGGCTTAGCTCCGCAGTATAGAGAAGTGATAGCGGAGTACCACGCAAGTTCAAGTGATCGTCCCGACTATTCTCTTACACTGAGAGGTGTATCCAAGTTCTTTGTTGAAGCCAAGAAACCTCATGTTGACATCAGCAAAGACCCTTCACCTGCTGTTCAGGCAAGAAAGTACGGCTGGAACGCAAAGCATAAAATAGCTGTTCTCACTAACTTTGAGTATTTCATTATTTATGATACTACAACCGTACCACATGATAATGATAAATGCTCTGTTTCACGCTACCGCATCTATAAGTACACCGAATATGTTGAGAAACTTGATGAGATTACCAAACTTGTATCGAGAGACTCAGTTTACAGCGGTGATTTTGATAAGTATTTTAGTGAGACATTTGCAGGTGCAGGCAGTCAGAAGCAGCAGGTCGATGTTCTTTTCTTAAAGCAGATCAATGATTGGCGAATCGCATTAAGTAATGAACTGTATGCTAAAGGCGGACGATATGCCTCTCTTGATGTGTTGAATGATGTCGTTCAGGAATTTATCAACCAGATCGTTTTTATCAGAATATGTGAGGACAAAAACCTTCCTCTCTACCACAAGCTCAAAGATACAATTACTGATTCTGCAACGCTTCAAAAAGAACTGGAAGCCCTCTTCCGTGATGCTGACAAGAGATATAACTCCGGTATGTTCTCAGGAGATTATATCATTTTCGACCTCAACAACAGCGTTATCGCAGATATGATAAAAGGCTTGTACTACCCACAAAGCCCGTATCTGTTCAGCATCATAGAGCCGAATATGCTCGGCAAAATCTATGAGATGTTCCTTACAGAGCAGCTCACCATACTCGATAATGGTAAAATAGGACTGGCACAGAAAAAAGAATGCCTTAACCGTTCTGTTGTTACCACTCCTACGGAGATCGTGAAGTATATGGTAGAGAAAACGCTCTCTCGCCTTTGTGACGGAAAAATGCCTGACGAAATATGTACACTCAACATTGCCGATATTGCTTGCGGCTCAGGAGTATTTCTTGAAGAAGTATTTCAGTATTTGCAGTCTTATTGTGTAGAGTGGTATCTTGAAAATGATAAGTCGCACCTGATAGAGATAGACAACGGAGGATACAAGCTTCCTCTTGAAGAAAAGAAAAAGCTCCTCTGCTCCTGCATCTACGGCGTTGACATTGATATTCACGCTGTTGAAGTCGCTAAGTTCTCTCTGCTTATAAAGCTGATAGAGAATGAAACCGCACCTTCCGTTAAGGCAGTAACTCCTATATTGCCTGATCTCAGCACTAATATTCTTCACGGTAATTCATTGGTCAGTGATACGGAACTGAAAGGAATTAAATGTACAGATGAACAGCTTGTTGAGATCGTTCCACTTAATTGGGACGAGCTTGCTGTAAATAGTTTTGATGCAATTGTGGGTAATCCACCTTATGTCACTACCGAGGATATTCATTCTCTTATCCCTGCTCCCGAATTTGAGATTTATAAGAAGAAATACAAAACCGCCCATAAGCAGTTTGATAAATACTTCATCTTTCTTGAAAGAGCTTTACAGAAAGTCAAAGAAAACGGCTATGTTTGCTACATAGTGCCAAACAAGTTCTTCAAAATCGGCGCAGGTGCAAAACTCCGTGATTATATTGCTAAGGCAAAATATCTCGTCAGCTTGGACGATTTTGGTGCAGCACAGCTATTTGAGGATAAGACAATATACAGTTCTATTATACTGATGCAGAAAAAGGCTCAGGATAGCTTCAAGTATACAAATGTTGATTCTGCCAATAATCTGTGGCTCGGCAAACCTACTGACAGCATAGAACTGAACAGCTCTCTACTTGATGAACTGCCGTGGAAGCTCACATCTGACTTTGAGTTTCTGGAGATACTTAAAAAGATCGAGCCTGTATCCGCTCCGCTTGACCGCTTTGCAGAGATTTTCAATGGTATCCAAACAAGTGCCGAAAGACCCCAGCCTGTCTATTGGTTTGCAGGCGAAGAGATAATCAGTGAAGATGATGATACGATTACTGTCAAGAAAGACGGAAAGATTTATTCTATTGAAAAGAAGATACTAAAGCCGTATTTTAAACCTACCAAGAAAGCGGAAAAAAGGCTAACAACTTATAATAGTTTAACAACGGATAAGAAGATCATCTTCCCTTATGACAGCGAAGGTCACCTGATTCCTATTGAAACGATGAAGGCTGATTATCCTGGAACATACGCTTATCTCCTAAATTATTATGATAGGTTAGTGCCTAAGTGCGTATCAAAAGAAGGAATAAGAGATGTTCCCAATGCCACAGCCGATACTTGGTATCAGTACGGCAGAACACAGGCATTAACAGCGTTTATTGATACTCCCAAGCTCATCGTTAAGGTTATGGCAAAAGATAATCCTATGTATGCTATGGATAAAGCTGATATGCTTATTGCTTCCGGTGGAACGGCAGGATACTGTGCTGTTGCCAAGAAAGCTGATAGCTGTTATGATCTTGAATATATACAGGCTTGGCTTGCCAATTCCTACACCGAGAAGATTTTCAATATTGTCGGCAGTGACTTTGAAGGCGGCTTCATTTCGAGAGGTACATTTGTACTTTCATCACTACCGTCCGTAATGCTGAACTTTGACGATCCGAAACAAAAGGCATTATACGACCGAGTAGTTGAAGCTACTCGTGAAGTGTATACTATCAACGATAAACTTGCAGAAAAACCTGCTAAGCAAGTTGAAACTACTCTTATACGCAAGAAAACTGCTCTGATCAAGGAGATAGATGAACTTATTTCCCGTGTTTACAGATTAGAGTTTTAAAGAAGGTAATGATTATGAGACTCAAAAAGGATAGTTCCGAACAGAAATTAAGAGGAGCATACTATACACCATTGCAGCTTGCCAATGCAATGGTGATCCTTGTTGCGTCCCAAAACATCACCAGTGTATTAGAGCCGAGCTGTGGAGACGGTGTATTTCTCGATAGCCTTGCATCATTGAACCTCATCAACGATATTCCAAACATTACTGCAGTTGAGATAGAACCCGACGAAGCAAAGAAAGTCGGTAATAACTATAAGGACAACACTAATGTCCACGTTCTAAATGAGGATTTCTTGGACTTTTATCAGCGAGTATACGGAAAAGAAACCTATGATCTGATCCTGGGCAATCCCCCCTATATTCGTTACCAGTATCTCACCGAGGAACAGCGTGAAATACAGTCAAGCATACTCACTTCTCATGGAATGAAGTCCAATAAGCTGATAAATGCGTGGGTAGCTTTCCTTGTTGCTTGTGTTCAGTTGCTTTCTGAGAACGGAAAAATAGCGTTTATCATTCCTGCAGAGATACTTCAAGTAGTTTATGCCGAAGATTTACGGCTTTTCCTCTCCAATAAGCTCTCAAAAATAACATTGCTGACATTTGAACAGCTCGTATTCCCTGATATTGAACAGGAAATACTTGTTTTCATCGGAGAGAAGGGCAAAGAGGAAAAAGGTATCAGGATCATAGAACTGAGCAACCTCGAAGATTTTAAGAAACTCGACCTTAATTCAAATGGCTTCCAGAAGCTAAAGCACGTTAAGGAAAAGTGGACAAAGTATTTTGTATCAGCAGAAGAAATAAAAGTGATCCAGTCCATTCGTGATGATAAGCGATTCACGAAATTCGCTGATTTAGCGCTTATTAACGTGGGTATTACCACAGGAAACAATACTTATTTTTCTGTTGACAAAACAACAAATGAACGATATGACCTCACTTCTGTAACGCTTCCGCTTATTGGCAGAAGCTCTCATGCACATGGTATATATTTTACTGATAAAGATTGGCAGGAGAATATAAAAGCAGATAAAAGAGCTATGCTTATTAGCTTTCCTGACACACCTTATGAAGCATATCCTGCTAAACATAAGGAATACATTGAACTTGGCGAGAGGAACGAAGAAAACAAAGGATATAAGTGTTCTATCCGTGACAGGTGGTATATCGTCCCGTCGGTATGGATACCTGATGCTTTCTTTCTCAGAAGAAATAACCTCTACCCTAAGTTTGTGCTGAACAGATGCAATGCAGTATCAACAGATACAATGCACCGCATAAAGTTCAATGAGGGAGTAAATGCTGAAAAAGTCCTTCTGTCGTACTATAACAGCATTTCCTTTGCATTCACAGAAATATGTGGTAGAAGCTATGGCGGCGGTGTACTTGAAATTCTCCCTGGAGAAGTCGGTAATATAATGTTGCCAGTGGTTAAGGATATTGATGAAGCCTTAAAAAACGAGCTTTTGGAGCAGATAGATTCTATCGTTCGTAACGATGATAATATTGAAAAAGCTCTTGACCTTGTGGATCATAGACTGCTCGTTGAAGTATTGGGTATTGATAAGGAAGTCTGCATTTCATGTCGTCAGATTTGGAAGAAGATGCAGAAACGGAGATTGGGAAGAGGATAAGATGGCAAACAACGGAAGAAGTGCTGAAAAAACAATAAAAGGCTATTACTATCAGTTTGATTATTCTATAATCAAAGTTCTGGAATTGCCCGATGACAATGATACGATTTGTATTGAGGGCGTTGAAGATGTAGATATCACTGATGAAAGCAATGTTATATTTCATCAGTGTAAATGCTATGAAAGCTCCGAGTATGTACACTCAAAAATCACACCAGCTATACGTCAGATGTTATGCCATTATGCTCAAAACAAATCAAAAGGCTTTCATTATCATCTATATGGCACATTTCAATCTGGTCAGGAAAAATTCCCTGGCGTTTCACTCTCTTTCATAAAGAACAATGTTTGTACCTATACAAAAAACAAAGCCCCGCACGTCCTATATGACGAGCTTTCATTAAATGATAGTGATCTAAACGATTTTATTTCCCACTTAACGATTGATGTGAACGCCAAAAGTTATCTTGAACAAGAAAAGAAGGTGATTGATACAGTATGTTCTGTTCTTGGATGTAGCATCCAAGAGGCAAATCTATATTATTGTAATGCATTATACCAAATCAAGCAGTTGGCAACTCAGAATAACGAAAGCGATAGAACAATAAGTAAGGCTGAATTCATAAATGCCATAAAGACTGTTGATACTCAATTTGAAATGTGGCTACTGCATAAGAATGGTGTGGATAAATTCGCCAAGGCTATAAAGAAAAAGTATTTCAGTGACTATAATATATCACCTTATAGCCGCTTCTTTATCATAGACGTAGATAATAAGATATCTATTGCTGAGATAAAAACAGCAATACTGCATATTGCAAAAAAATACAGCAAGCTACGTAAACGTGACACTCCAAAATTCAGCCCATTCTTTTGCTTTTGTGGCATCAATGATGCTAACTTAATTGACTTAAAAAAGCAACTTTCAAGAGATAACGTTGTATTTACAGATGGGTACAACTTTAGAGGTGCAGAATTTGACGCTCATTCCATCGTAAAAAAGCCCACTAATGAACACCCAATTATGTTAAGGATTATTGATAATGTAGACTTTTTGGAGAGTGTCTATGAATTATGCGAATCAACTATTGAGATTTACCAATTCTACAGAGTGACAAGTTTGTATGAAAACTCAGAGCATAAGCATATCAAAATACCATTTGAAAATATAAATGATATTGTTCAGATGATATAATTACAGGAGGATATAATGGCTGTTGAAAGAGAAAAAATGAATGCAGAAGTAATTTCTGTATTACCAGATAAAGTAAAAATCGTGGTTGATAAATTAGAGGATTTTCAGTTACCTACTGAAAAGTTAAAGGTTGGTTCTTATGTGAGAATATCTGACAGCGAAGATGCCGTTATGCTGGCAATCATTGAGAACTATTCAATTGAAATAGTTGACAATAAGGAAAACGAATCTGAACGAAGATACATTTTAGAAGCAAATCCATTAGGAATAGTGAGAAATGGCATATTTGAACGAGGCGGAGACACTATCGCAATTCCTCCTAAAGATGTTAAGCCTGCTACAATAGAAGATATTAACGCTATTTACTCGCAATCCATAGCAGAACAAGAAAAGTTTACATTTTCAAGTCTTTCTTCAAATCCTGATATTTCTGTACCTGTCAACGGAAACAGATTCTTCAATAAACATATAGCTATAGTTGGCTCAACAGGCTCCGGAAAGTCGCATACAGTCGCTAAAATAATCCAATCAGCAACAGAAATTAAAGAAGGCACATATGATGGGCTGAACAATTCGCACATTATAATTTTCGACATACATTCTGAGTATAGAACAGCTTTTCCTAATGCAAATTATCTTGATGTAGCAGATATAGTATTACCTTATTGGCTATTGAATAGCGAAGAATTACAAGAATTATTCCTTGATACAGAAGCCAATGATCACAATCAAAGAAATGTTTTCAAAGAGGCAATTGTTGAAAACAAAAAATATCATTGTACTGGTGCTTACCGTGAAAGAATCGGTTATGATACCCCCATATACTTTGATATTAATCAAGTTTTGTGCTATATCAAAAATAGAAATAACGAAAAGAAGGATAAAGCAAACAATATTCCTTTTAAGACAAAAGACGGAACGGAATACATTTTTGCAGAAGATACCAAATCGAATTTATTCTTTGATGAAGTAGAGTACAGTGGTACGTCTGGCTCCGGAACAAACAATGGTAATTTCGGTAATTTTATAAATCGTTTGGAGAATAAACTTAATGACAGACGATTATCATTTATGTTCCCTCAGAATAATATTCCAAATTCTCATGAAGTTACTTTATCTCAATTCCTTGGCTATGGAGAAAACAACTCCAACGTTACGATTATTGATCTCAGCGGAGTTCCGTTTGAAGTATTAAGTATTACAGTATCTTTAATTTCGAGACTATTATTTGAATTTGGATATTATTATACAAGACTTCGTCATTCAAATACTCCAACAGAAAGAATTAATAACGATACACCATTTCTTTTAGTCTATGAAGAAGCACACAAATATGTGCCAAATAGTGATTTGGCAAAATACAGAGCATCCAAGGAATCAATTGAAAGAATTGCTAAGGAAGGAAGAAAGTACGGTATAACATTGCTGTTGGCAAGTCAGCGTCCATCTGAGATTTCAGAAACAATTTTCTCTCAGTGCAATAATTTTATCACAATGAGATTAACAAACCCTAATGATCAGAACTATGTAAAGAGATTATTGCCAGATACTATGGGACAACTGATAGATAAGATGCCTACTCTTAAATCAGGAGAATGTCTGCTTATCGGAGATGCAGTTGTCTTACCTTCAATTGTTAAAATAGATGAATGCAATCCCAAGCCTTCATCTAATGATATCCCATATTTAGAATTATGGAAACAAAAATGGTGTGATCTTGATATTCAGTCTATTGTAGACAATTGGAGAAATTAAATTATAATGGAATAAAAATAACTTTATAACATTTTATCAAATTTTTTGAAAAATTAGACTGTTTTTGTGCTAATATATTAGCAATACTTCTCAAAGATTGTGAGTCAGATGTGCAGTCAGTTTTTTCGTTAAAAGAAACAAAAAGTGCAGTGAATACTTTATATATTCAAAATTGCCTAGTCAACTTTTTAATGTACCATAATTGTTTCCATTTTAGAAGTTATTTTGCAATATGGAGTTGTCTTTCATATAATAAAGGCATAGCAAGAATGATTATTACAAAAAATAAAAAGAAAGGATAATTTGTCTTTGATAACACTTGGTGTTTATTGCACAGATTGATAACGTAGCTAATGAAACAGGAACTATCTATTATTTGTTGTTTTACATAGGGAGTACATTTATATTGCTTCATATGTATTGCTATCTCATATATATACACTTTAAATCTCTCATAAAAGGTATATATGTTACAATGTAAGATAGTATACTTACTTTAGAACTATCAAAATTTGATGCTGAACTCAACTTCCCTATGGAGAGATTAAATTATTTTGCCTCGTTTATTGAGAAGAATAAATAGTAAGACTGCAATCGAAGGAATAGCTATCTCCGATCAATTATAAACTATATACTCAAATATCGATTTTCTCACCATATAAAACCCTCTTTGTTTTTCAAAATCACCAGTAGCCTGCCATCAAATACTCCCCCTGTCGGGAGCTGAACCTGCAGCAAATACGCTTGTTTCGATATCATCAAGATAAACTGATAATACTATTGTGATTGACAAATATTTGTAGTCTGATAAAACGGTGTTTCTCTGAATAGTGAACATAGTATGATGAAGTTAGTACAGCAGGTCGATATTTAGCTGTGAGCACATTAGGAACGAAGTATGTTACGACCACATTGTATTGGCAACAAACTTCTATATTGGAACAGGTTTATTTGTCATAGGATTGATTACAGCCTGAGTGTCTTTGTAATGCCCATATTACAATTATCTTCAAATTGTATTTGACTTTTTCTTGAAAATATTGTATAATATCAAATGGATGAATGTCATGTTAGAATAATTCTCATAGGTTCTCTCTACAGTTATTATATCGCTCAGGTACGCAAAACCACGCCATTTTAGTTGTACACCTCTGGACAACTTTTGGACAACTAAGTTATGGCAACATATAATAAAACGAAGAAAGTTGCAAAAGCTACTTTCTAGTATCTTAGCGAAAATACTTTGCTTTTAGTGTGTTTTTGATTTGCAACAAGAAAGCCAAACTGGAATGTTTAAACTCAAAGAGATAATTTTATCCCTGTTGGGAGTATTCAAAATTACGTATTTACGCTGTTTTGTTCGGTTTGGGTTTATCTGAAACATGGTGAATTTCGGACGGTAACTAACGGGTAACTAACAAGAATTAAGGCATTCATCGGTTGGTGAATGCCTTAAATTGTATAATCGTTACTAAAGGATGTGATAATATTGTATTATATCAGCAAAGTTCATATACAACGTTTTCGTTCTATACTGGATATGAAATTTGAGATTTCAGAGCCGAATATACCAATTTCGATATGTGGGCAGAATAATGTTGGAAAGACAAATACCCTTAGAGCAATTAATCTATTCTTTTATCCTGAATACTTTGATCAACAAAAGGATATTCCTGTTGTAAAAAAAGCGACACATGGTGGTAGTTATTTTCCGATGATCACATTAACTTTTAAATCAACAGAATATCCAAATAAAATCATAGAAATAACACGTGATTTTAAAATGTACGATGAAAAAAATTCTGGATTAAATGGATTTGTTAAATCCAGTCCAAAAGCTAAGCGTCAAGATTATAAGGAATCTGAAATAAAAAAAATATTAAATCAAGTTGAGTTCAGATTTATTAGATCCATTGATGTAAACACATCTGAACTGATAGAAGATTTAACAAGTGATATTTTAGATACTAAATATCAAAAAGCTCGCTTTGCAAATAAGAAAAAAGAGCTAAAAGATGCTTATGAACAATATAGTAAGGGAATGCAAGAAATCTTAGATGCTTTTTCGAACGATGTATCAGAAGTGTTTCATTCTTTTAAAGAAAACTGGAATATAAAATTTACAGTTCCTTCTAAAGTAGATCGTTTTAGAGATATGATATCTGATGATGTTGAATTAAAAATTGATGATAAAAGCGGATTAGGAGTTAGTAGCAAAGGTTCCGGTCTCCAAAGACTCGCAATAATTCTACTAAACCTTGAAATATTGAAAAGAATAGATAAAGTCAAGAAAAAAGCTTTTATTATTTGTATAGATGAGCCTGACATTTACTTGCATGAGGGATTACAAAAGAAATTATATCATTTTATCAAGGATTGTGGTTTTCAAGTCTTTTACACAACTCATTCAAAAAATTTCATTGATGAAAATAATCTGAATAATATTGTATTTCTTGAAGCAACTCATAATTCCCAGTATTATGAACGTGTTAAAAGAGAAGTCGAATACATAACAACAACTTGCGTTCCATTAAACAACAACAATGGCTATTTAAGAATTTGCGAACATTTGGGGATTGAACCAGTTGTCGTACCTGAGCCCGTACTTGGAAAATTTAATATTATTGTTGAAGGTGAATGTGATGAAAAATATTTATCAAAGTTGGCGGATTATTATGGCATTGATCATCGCGATGTAAAAGTTATAATTGCAAACGGTGCTACTCGAATAAATCCGATGTTAGATGTATATAATTCTTTTTCTGCCAATCAATCATACAAACCTATTGTACATGTTTTATATGATGATGACGATGCGGGACGCTCAGAATATGATAGTATCAAAGCATTGATAAAACGACGTAATAGTTTTACAAATATTGATATCAAACCTTTTATTATAAATAATTATGCTGGAAAACGATCAAATAATGGTAATTATGAAATAGAAGATCTAATGTATCCAGAAGTAATATGTTATTTACTTAATACTTTTTTATTAAATAATGGGATGAATACTATCGAAACCACTGAAGTTTTAGATGATATTGTTGAACCAAGATATATTAAAGATGGTATATTAAAAGTTTGTGATATTTATACAGGTCAGAAGAATAAAGGGATAAATACATCTCCTTTACAACCTGGTGTCAAAGGAAGAATGTGCGAACTATTTGATATTACGGATGCTAATATTACAAATTTACTCAATGATGCTAAAACTGATCATCCTGACGTTGAAATGTTTATAAAAAATATTTTTAACTTTGATTAATATTTCCAGATAATAAAAAACGCTGAGGGAGCACACTTCCCTCAGCGTTTTTTACCTATATCCTATTAATAGCCTCCAACAGCTCCTGCACATTAACGTGTGTATAGACCTTCTCGGTCAGCGACATAGCGCCCGAATGACCGACGATCTTCTTAATAAGCGTAGGCGATACCTCTTTCTCGGTCATCATTGAGATGCAGGTGTGACGGGTATCGTGGGCTTGTGGGAGCAGCCGATCAGCTCCATAACAGGTGTCCAGTAGGAATCATAGTAGTTGCGATATGTAAAGTGCTCTCCCTCCGGCGTATGAAGCAGGTATTCACATCCTTCGTCATACCACTTTTTGAAAATAGGATAGGTTCTGTCATGTATTGGAACCGCTCTAATGCCACTGTTCGTCTTGCTTTTTACAACTTCAAAGTAATGTTCATTTATGAAAACATTCTTACGCTTCAAGTCAAGAAGTTCAGAAACTCTTACTCCACTATAAATCAACATCAGCACAATCTGAACGTAAATATTATCTGTCTGCATCCAAAGAGCATTGATTTCTTTTTCTGTAAATGGAGCACGATCAGTTTTATTTGGATTTTTATCCTTGAATTTCAAAATATTCACATACTGTGAATAGTCCTTGCTACAAAGCTCATATTTCATAGCGTAGCTATATACCTGGTTTAGCAATACTTTTATTTTACGGAGTGTCGGATAATTTTTTCCACAAGTATCAATAACATCTTGCAAATCTATCAACTTCAATTCTTTGAACGCCCTATTATGCAGTGCCTGACAGCTCTTATATGAGGCTTGATAGCCTTTTATATTGGAAGCAGATATAGTTGGAAACTTCTCAGATGACCACTTTTCATACACCTCTGAAAAAGTCATCTTTGCAGCCTCAATGTCATATGGATTCTTGTTGTATTCCATAAGCATTTCTAAACCTTTCGCTCGTGTTGGAGCATAACCAATTGTAACATAAACCTGCTTACACTTACCAGTTTCTACATCAATTTTCCATCCAACTGTTTTACGGACAATATACGGATTCCGTCTTTTTCCAGATAGTTTGTAAACAGTACCAACACCATTAGCTAATTTCATTGTCATCCTCTCTCCCTTCTTCAAACAGCCTTATCATTATTATTCATATCTTTGAAATATCCAAATTCTTCCCATGCTTTTTTGTCAGGACAGAGGTAATTATATTCACTGGATCCTTCTCTTTTAAAAGCGTATCCAAACTTAAAAATACCTCCTTGAATACCAATACGTATAAATTGTGAACTCTTGCCAGTTGCTTTTGCAATTTCTGCGATAGGAACATTACGTCCAGTAAAATTTGATGTGGTCATCTCGTATTCCTCCTTTTCTTAAACACAGCCAAATATCTTTATCATAACTATAATATATAATTCAAAATATAATGTTTGTCAATAGAAAAATCCATCTTTTTATTGACAAGTATGAACGTGTAGTGGTATAATTTAAATAGCAGCGATGTTAAAAAGTTCAACTTTAGGCTTTATATGTTATCGAATTGGTAGAATCCAATTTATTTAACAGAGTTACAGGGCTTACTGTAAAGGATTTTGAACTTCTTGTAAGTCTTAATGTATTTAACGAATCATTGATGAATGATGCTGTATACAAATTTAAGCGATATGAAGACTCAAGTCTTGGGTATATTGGAATTGATATGCATGCTGAAGATGAACGTGTTGGATTGTTCTCTACAAGTATTACTAAAAAAGAATATCTTGCTATGTCAGGTTTAACAGAAAAATCTATGACAACTCCAGCAAGACAAATAACAGATATTCCTATTGAAAATTCAAAATCCATCTCAAAAACTAAACCAATTTCCAATTCAAGAGCATCTGTAACAAATACTGTTCCAATAGGATATGCCCCTTCAAGCTCATACTTAGAAAAAATAAATTCTAACCAAAGTACTAAGAAAAACATACCAAAAGTTGACTTGAATCGTGTGAAAAAGGGTATCAGGGTAAGACATAAAGCTTTTGGCGATGGTGTTGTCCTTAACATTAAAAATGATTTTGTAAAAGTTAAATTCGATAAAGATAATATCGAAAAAAATTTGCACTAACAATGAGTTTCACGAATGGCTTTTTATCAATCATATAGCTTTATTACTGCTTAATCTCAGCAGTTAAGCAGTAAACTTTATCATCTATTTAAGGAAGAGCGACATAATCAAATTTTTGTTAGAACTATTTCTATTGTAACAATATCAATTGCCTATCCTATTCCAGCACATATTTTGTATTTCTCCCCTTTCCAATTGACTTTATCCGATGATTTGCACACAATTCTTTTAACAGCTTGTATGCTGCAGTGGATTTTAACCCTGTCAGTTTTTCTACTTCCAAACGACTTATGGAATCGTTTTCTTTTATATATGCAATCACAAGTTCTGTCATATCAGATTCTGATGCAGCATTTTCAACTGCATTTCTATTTGGCAACGTCAATCGAAAAGCACCATCTGCGGATTCAAAAATAGGTTTTACAGAGAAGTCTTTATAGGCTCGACGGATTTTTCCGATTCCCGTTCCATAGCTTTCAATCAGCTTCATTCTGTAAAACACTGCAGCAAGATTGGGATTTCTTGATTGAGAAACACCCATATAAATAGCTTCCATAGACAAACCCTTTACCAACCCACCAAGAGAAACAAATTCAATACGGTCATCATAAATATTAATGAGTGTACTTGCACTAAAAGAATAATCTCGATGAACAATGCAGTTAAGAAGTGCTTCTCTCAACGATTCTTCATCATAATCTCTCTTGTCAGTTCGATAAAGCCCATTTATCGTTGATTTCGTTTTATTATACTGATCAATCGCTGCATACATTTCATCCAACTGTTTTAAAATTGAACCGGAAAATTCTTTTCTATCACGAAATACTGCTTTATCTGTCCCTTGAAAAACAGCAAGTTTAAGTGTGTGTTCACATTGATCAGAAAGCAGTAATGCAAGATTGGTATATAAGCCGTCTTCCCCAATCAAATGCAAAGTTCTAAGCTGAGAAACCCCAACATCTAAATTCCTTTCTTTCATTTTTTTCATGAAAGAAACAAAGGAAAGATTCTGATTCATAGAGCGACAGGTTTCATAAGAGATTCCGCTTGTCTGAATGATAAACTCCCGAATTGCTTCATCACTCACAGGCTGAGAGGACGAACCTTTGCGAACATATACACCTGATGGTTTCAATCCTTTATCGGAAAGATAGTAAGGCTTATTTGTTCCTGGAGCTACTTCTATTTTGACGACTTTCTTCTCTTCAAATGTTGCTTCTGAAATTTTCACAAATGGCATCACATCTGGCTTTATTGCGTCTTTCAGTGAATTTGCTGCTTGTATCATAACAGCATCGGGCTGATCAAGACCAACAATTTCTCCATCATCGGATATACCAATATATATCGTTCCACCTTCTGTATTAGCAAAAGCAACAACTTCTTTTTTTACATCATTCACATAGACTTCTTTAAACTCGGTATTGCTATCTTCAAAAAGCATATGATTCATTCCTTTCTTTCTCTTTATTTCACATTCTTTCGTTTCTTTCGCAATTATAACATGAGAAAAAGAAAAAGTCAAGCATTTGCCCTGTAATCAATTTTATGATGTCACGCTAAAATCGAATTATGTATAAAATTTGCATCATGGCACCAGTTATTGCAATGCCTGCTCAAAAGATTCTGTGGCATCCCATTTTTCTAAAAACAAGGACGTAACAAACACACAACTAACAAAACGTCAAAATTTTCCCAAAATCCAACACTTTAAGTTCTCCAAGAGATAATTTTCCTCCCGAAAGTCAACGTATTTTCGGTGGACTTCAAACAAACATGGGCTGTATGGTCTTTGTTTGGTCTTTTTCAAAAGATTATAAAGAATCCGCTTCGTAGCAATACGAGGCGGATTTTTTGTTTTGTTCCTGCAAATTGTCAGCCAAATGCAACAAATTTACAACACAAATCTTTCATGCAACTTATTTCCCTACAAGCAAAAAAATGGGAGTACACGAAGTGTACCCCCACTTTTTATAGATTATAGCGTATCATTTTTTAGAAAAGTGCAGAAATGCCAGTCAATTCTTCCCATGTAGGTTGCATTCCACTTGCCTTCTGTGCATAGTACATCAGAATATAAACTGCATCCTGAACGGTAATGATACCATCCTGATCCACATCAGCAAGTGCGAAAATGGCTTCATTTTCTTCTGGTGTTTCACCGAAGATTGGTTCTAATCCAGCTGCTCGCTTTGCGTAGTACGTCAGAACTGCAACTGCATCGGAAACATCTACGATACCATTTCCATCAACATCCCCATATATTCCCATTTCAATTGGTTCTGTTGTTGTAGTGTCTGGATTTTCCTCACTGGTTGTTGGAACTGTAGTTGTAGTTTCAGAAGTTGTTGTAGGGAATGTTGTGGTTGTGGTTTCGGTCGTTGTTAATTCTGTGGTAGTTGTGGTAGTCGATTCAGTTGTAGATGTTGTGGTTTCTTCGGTAGTCGTTGTAGTTGTTGGAACTGTGGTAGTTGTGGTAGTCGATTCGGTTGTAGATGTTGTGGTTGTTTCAGTGGTGGTTGTAGTTGTTGGAATTGTGGTAGCTATAGTAGTCGATTCAGTTGTAGATGTTGTAGTTTTTTCAGTAGTGGTTGTAGTTGCTGGAACTGTGGTAGTTGTAGTGGTCCATTCGGTTGTAGATGTTGTAGTTTTTTCAGTAGTGGTTGTAGTTGTTGGAATTGTGATAGTTGTGGTAGTCGATTCGGTTGTAGATGTTGTGGTTTCTTCGGTAGTTGTTGTGGTTGCTGGAACTGTTGTAGTTGTGGTAGTCGATTCGGTTGTAGATGTTGTGGTTTCTTCGGTAGTTGTTGTGGTTGCTGGAACTGTTGTAATTGTGGTAGTCGATTCGGTTGTAGATGTTGTAGTTTTTTCAGTAGTCGTTGTGGTTGCTGGAACTGTGGTAGTTGTGGTAGTTGATTCAGTTGTAGATGTTGTTGTACTATTTATAATAGATCCTGTGGTTGTTGGTTCGGTTGTAAATGATGTTGTTGTAACTGCGGTAGTAGTTTCTGTTGTAGATGTTGCCGTAACAATAGTTGTCATACTATTTATAATGCTAGTGCTTGTTGTAGTTGGTTTTGCTGTGTTTGTTGTGGTAATAGTAGTAGACTTTGTAGTTGCCTGTGTTGTTGTAATCGGCTTCGTTGTCAACTTCGTCGTTGCAGTTGTCTGCTTGGTTGCAGATGTTGTTGTTACTGGATTTGTTGTCAACTTCG
>UMJI01002740.1_pt1 | contig 34255 bp, 26 predicted proteins | sample 1965991 | NCBI WGS metagenome assembly UMJI01 (sample SAMEA4836140, study PRJEB28245) | human gut metagenome | biome: gut microbiome; material: fecal sample | place: Denmark | collected 2008
ATTGCCTGCGGCTTATCTTAGAAAAACCACTTGCGTACGATTCGGTAAGGCTGGGGCACATCCCCAGCTTGCCTTGGGAATCACAATTGCCCCTGAAACCTTGTTCCATATTTACAACCCTTAGATTTTGAAGGCAATTGCGATTCTTTGTGATTCTCTCTTAGATTTTTGTTTCATTTCATTATGCAGTTTGATTTGCTTCGCAAATGTGGGCTACTCGCCCACACCTCGCCAGCATTTTTGAAAAATTGCTGGAGCAAAAAACTTTTCTTTGCCTGCGGCTTGTTTCTAATTACCGCCATTCCATTCATCAACCTAAGGCAAACCACGTTTGCCGTACCCATCCCTTTGAAAGGAGATTCCAATGCCATTTTTTGAAACAACCATGCAACAGATGCAGGCGTTCCGACAGCTGCAACGGGCAAGACAAGAAGGTTGTTCTCCCGTTGCCCTGACTGGCTGTGCAATGGTGCAGAAAGCACAGCTTGCCCTGACGCTCTCCAGTCCGGAACAGCCTGTTTTGATTCTGACCGGAGAAGAAGCAGAGGCACGCCGCCTTTGTGCAGATATCAACACAATGACCAACGACCCACAGACGGCATTGCTGTTTCCTTCAAAGGAATTGGTTTTTGCTCCAGCAGAGGGCATTTCTACTGCCTATGTACATGCCCGTCTGGGCGTACTCTCTGCCTTGCAGCAGAAAACCTGCTCGGTAGTCGCTGCCAGTATCGAAGCTCTGATGCAGCCTGTCATTCCGCCGGAACAGCTTCAGCAGGAAAGCTTGACCTTGAAAAACGGCGATATCATCCCAATGGATACGCTCCGGAAAAAGTTGATTTCTATGGGCTATCAGCACTGCGAAGCGGTAGAAGGTGCAGGGCAATTCTCCATTCGGGGGGCAATTGTTGATATTTTTTCGGCACAAGCACCACAGCCATACCGAATGGAATTTTGGGATGAAGAAGTGGATACGATTTCGTTTTTCGACCCGCAGACCCAACGCCGAACAGAGTCGGTTTCTGAAATGATGCTGATTCCAGCGAAAGAAACGCTCTGCCCACCGGAAGAACTAACAGAACGCATTCGCAGCCATGCAAAAACGCTGCGTGGAAAATATGCAGCCGTTGCAAAAGAACATCTTTTACAAGAGGCTCAGCAGCTGGAAGATGGACTGGATTTGGTGCAGATTGATAAATATTACCCCTTGATTCATGAAACACCTGCACTGCTGACCGATTACGGTTTTTCAACAGTCCTGCTCAGTGAATACAGTTCGATTGCAGAAACTGCACGGGCATTGCTTTCCCGCCATCGGGAGGACTGTAAAGTGCTGTTGGAAGATGGCGTGCTCTGTCGAGGACTGGACGGTTATTATCAAGAGCCGGAAGTCTTACAGGAGCGACTTTCAAAATACTTCTGTGTCTATGCGAACCAGTTTTTGCAGGGCGGTACACATGTTGCCTATGAAAAACTGCTTTCCATGGAATGGGTGCAGCTTTCTCCGTGGGGCGGCGAACTCCGGCAGTTAATTGAAGATTTGAAAAGCTATCTGGAGCAGCACAGCACGATTTTCCTGCTGGCAGGCAGTGAAAAAACCTTGCCGATTCTGCAGAACGATTTGCAGGAGAGCGGCATTCCCTGCAAACTGGCAGAGGGAGAAACAGAGTGGCTGCCGGATACAGTCTACCTGCGAACAGGCAGCTTGTCGGGCGGATATTACTGCCCTGAAACAAATCTTGTAGTCATGACGCAGGGCAGAACAATGCGTGCCGGCAGCCGGAAACGCCGGATTCATAAAGAGGGAGCAGCCCTGCACAGCTTATCGGATTTGACACCAGGAGATTTGGTTGTCCATGCAACGCACGGAATCGGGCGGTTTTTGGGCATTCGGAAGCTGGAACTGGAGGGCATGACTAAGGATTATATCACCATCCAGTATCGAGGAAATGAAAACCTCTATGTTCCGGTTACACAAATGGATTTGGTTTCCAGATACATCAGCGGACGGGATGACAGCGGTGTGAAACTGAATCGGCTCTCTTCTGTAGAGTGGCAGAAAACCCGAAATAATGTCAAGCACGCTGTCAAGGATATGGCAAAGGAATTAACGGAACTCTATGCAAAACGGGAGAAAAGTCAGGGATTTGCCTTTTATCCAGATAGTCGGGAACAGACCGACTTTGAAGCACGATTCCCATATATTGAAACGGATGATCAGCTGCAATCCATTGCAGAGATTAAGGCAGATATGGAGCGTTCCCGTCCAATGGATCGTCTGCTCTGCGGAGATGTTGGATTTGGAAAGACAGAAGTTGCCCTGCGAGCAGCAATGAAGTGCATTTTAAGTGGAAAACAGTGTGTTATTTTAGTGCCAACGACGGTTCTGGCAATGCAGCACTATCAGACTGCCTTGCGGCGGTTTGAAACATTTCCGGTAAATATTGTTCTGCTGTCCCGTTATAATTCGCCGAAACAGACCAAGGAGAATCTGAAAAAGATTCGTTCGGGTGTTGCAGATTTAGTGATTGGAACGCATCGGGTTGTGCAGAAAGATGTCCAGTTCAAAGCACTGGGGCTTGCGATTGTAGACGAAGAACAGCGGTTTGGCGTTGCCCACAAGGAGAAATTCAAGGAGATGTTTCCGGGTGTGGATATGCTGACGCTCTCTGCAACGCCGATTCCCCGTACTTTGAATATGGCGATGAGTGGGATTCGGGATATGTCTGTAATTGCAGAGCCGCCGCAAGACCGTTATCCAGTGCAGACCTGTGTCATGGAATATCATTTAGGCGTTTTGGTACAGGCGATGCGGCGAGAACTGAAACGGGGCGGACAGGTTTACTATATCCACAATCGGGTGGAAACCATGCCGCAGACCGCAGCCAAATTGCAGGAAGTCATGCCGGAAGCCCGAATTGCAATTGCAAATGGGCAGATGGATGAAAAGGAATTGACAGAAATTTGGCGGCAGCTGGTGGAATATGAAATTGATATTTTGATTTGCACCACAATTATTGAAACGGGTGTCGATGTGCCGAACGTCAACACCTTGATTATTGAACGGGCGGATTGTTTTGGCTTGTCGCAGCTTTATCAGTTGCGGGGCAGAGTTGGACGCTCCAACCGCAGAGGGTATGCCTATTTTACATTTCGGAGAGATCAAGTGCTTTCTGAAGAGGCAGCAAAGCGATTGACTGCAATGCGAGAATTTACACAGTTCGGCAGCGGTTTTCAGATTGCCATGCGAGATTTGGAAATCCGGGGAGCAGGCAGCTTGCTGGGCGGCAGACAGCACGGACACATGGAGGCAGTCGGCTATGAAATGTATTTGCAGCTATTAAATGAAGCGATTGCAGAGGAAAAGGGAGAACCGATTCAGAAAACCGCAGAATGTGTGGTCGATGTACAGATGGAAGCTCACATTCCGGAAACCTATATAGAAAGCCTGAGCCAGCGGCTGGATATTTACCGCAAGATTGCAGCAATCACCACAGAAGAGGATCAGTCGGAATTGCTGGATGAACTGATTGACCGCTATGGAGAACCGCCGAAGGCAATTTTGGGCTTACTGACTGTGGCATTATTGCGAAATCGGGCGGCACAGTTAGGCATTACAGAAATCACGCAGCGAAATCAGACGCTTTATTTCTATATCGAACATCCAACGCAGGAACAGATTACCGCATTGGCGTGTGCCTATCGGGGAAAAATCGTCTTTAATGGGATGCAGAAGCCGTATATCGGTGTAAAGTTAGAGCCAAAGCGATTACCACTGGAGCAGATGCAGGATGTTTTAGCGATTATGATGCAAGCGAATCAAAAATCGGATGAAACATGATTGGTTGTAGGATATGAGCCGCAGGCAACGAAAAAGTTTTTCGGTGCAGCAGTTTTTCAAAAATGCTGCCGAGGTGTGGGCGAGCAGCCCACATTTGCGAAGCAAATTGGATTTTGCAACTTTGTTTTCCTGCTGCAATTGCATTTTTGAAACTGTCCAATTCAAACAAAATTGTATCATGAGAATCAAGGTTGCAAATTCAGACAAGGCAACGGGGCAATTGCAGCACGCTGGTAGGCAAAAGCAGGGGTGGAACCCCCTTTTGCCGGACGCGAAAGACCGTTTTCTTTAGAAGCATCGTTTCCAAATATCGAGCCGCAGGCAAACAAAAAGTTTTTTGCTCCAGCAATTTTTCAAAAATGCTGGCGAGGTGTGGGCGAGCAGCCCACATTTGCGAAGCAAATATGATTTTGAAATCAGGTTTTCCAGCTGCAATTGCATGTTTTGAAATTGTCCAATTCAAATAAAGTTGTATCATGAGAATCAAGGTTGCAAATTCGGACAAGGCAACGGGGCAATTGCAGCATGCTGGTAGGCAAAAGCAGGGGTGGAACCCCCTTTTGCCGGATGCGAAAGATCGGTTTCCCTAAGAGAAGTTCTTCTAGGAAAACCATCTGAATCCGGTTCGGCAGAATCGCTTTGCTGTCTGCCTGTGTGCTGTTCGCTGGTGGTTGCGTTGTCCAAATTACCTATGAATCTTTCTTAGATTTCTGTTTTTCTGAATTTTTTATGTTTCTAGAATAGCGAACAGCAATTTCCCTTGTTTCTCCTAGATTTCAATAATATCTAATCAATACGTTTGTTAAGGGGGACAGCTTGTCCCCCTTAACAATCCCCCTCCGCCGAGCTGAGCCAGCTCGACCGCAGTTGCCTGCGGCTCATATCTTTGCAAGCAATCACATCTAAAATTCCCGTTTTCTGGAATTTCCTAGCCAAAAAACAACATTTTTCGCTGAAAATATGGAAGAATGAACAAAAATACATCCCGATTTTGTGCACAATGTGGGTTTACACGGCTGAAAAAGTGTGCTATAATAGGTCTAAACTCGAAATTTATGCGTTGCAGACAGTGGGGTGCAGCGTCTGCACACAACCCTTGAAATGGAGGAGAAGATTCTCATGAAAAGAACAATACTTGCTGTTTCTGCATTTGCAGCTTCTTTGATGGTCAGTGCTGTAGCAGTTTCTGCTCCGGTACAGGCAGAAGAAATTTTCCACAGCCGGAAGGCTGTTGCGGAAGTTGTCGCTACCACTCCGCTGTATGAAGCACAGGACGACACCCAGACCACTACCACAACCACAGATTTGAGTGGCGGAAACAATGTGGAAACCACCACAACACTGAATTCGGCAGTCACTGGCAGTGAAGAAACCACCACGACAACTACAACTGTTCCGCTGCAGGTGGTAACTGTAAATGCAACCCTGCACGCTTCCTTTAATGGCGATAAGGAAGATGCACCGTCTGTACCGCTTTCCATCAGCAGCGACAGCTTGCAGGAATCCTACACGATTTCCTGTGATTTGACAGACCCATCCAAAGCGTTGGATTATGTTTATTTGGATTTTGCCCTGCCGGATGCAAAGCAGTCCATTCGGACATTCTGCCCGAACTTCACACCAGCAATTACAAAGGTTTCCACGGGTGCAGACCTCTTGACGGATGTTCCGTATACGATGGGTGCAAATGCAGTCAACTATACCTATACCGATGCAACTGGCAACCAGTATGTACGGGTCGTTTTGTATGATGCAACTGCAACGGGAGATGGCTACTTGGCACAGAATGCAGCAATCACTGATAAGTTGCAGTTGACATTCCAACTGACAGGCTTGGAATCTTTCGACCCAACAGTAACAACCACAGCAACCAGCGATACCGTTACAACTACTACCGTTAATGTCAATGGTGCTTATGATACCAGCGGTAAGGGCGGTTCTTACAACAACGGTTCTTATAACAGCGGTAAGGGCGGCAGCAGTTCCGCTCCAACCAGTACTTCTACCCCAACCCAGACCGCTGACTTGAGCGTTGGTGCAATCGTAGTTGGTGCAGTCGCTGCCGTTTCTCTGGCAGGTGCTGCATTTACCGTTACCAGAAGAAAGAAGAAGTAAGATTTCTTTTTTGAAATGCATTCCATCCGCCGCAAGCCGGAATTGATTCGGAACGGCGGATGGTTTTTTCTGTCTGTGTCCGGAAGATTGCTGAAAAATACAACCCCATTTTGTGCAGATTGTATATTTACAGTAAATAAAAAGTATGGTATAATAACTTCAGGTATCGAAAAAAGATGCAGACGAACGAACAATGCGAAGATGTATCGGGGAAGTACATCGTCTGTAAAGAGAGAAAAGAATGGAGGAGACACCGCATGAAACGCATCATCAAGGGCGTTTTGGCAGCCGCTTTGGTAGCAACTGCACTGACTGCCGGAACGATTTCTTTTGCAGCGAATACAGAGGTATCTGCGATTGAGGGCGTAACTGCAACGCTGACCGGTTCGCTGGATGACAGTAATTTTGCTTATTATGGTGTTGGAAAGACCAATAAAAATATCGAAAGCACGACCGCTAATATCTCCAGTGATGGGGAATATGTCATCAGCTGGACAGTTTCCGGCAACGCTTCTACAGTTGATTATCTGTATCTGGATTTGAATTTTCCAGCACCGATTAACACACAGCCGATCAAGGACACATTTCCGAATTTGAACATTGTTGTAACGGAAGTAAAAACCGGTTCTACCATTGTGGATTATAAGATGGGAACGAATGCCGTCAATTATGACTATCTGAATGGCGGTTTGGATTCGGTTCGGGTAACACTCTGCGACCAGTCCACTGCAAACAATGGCTATCTTTCTAAACGGACTGCAATTGGACAAACTTTGTCGGTGACTTTCCAGGTATCTGGTCTGGGTGATGATACTACTACAACACCAGTTACAACAACAACAATGCCGGTACAAACGACACCGATTCAGACAACAATGGCAACCACGTTGCCCGTAACACAGCCAGCAACGCCAGTTGTAACTACAACAGCAGTTGTGGCAGCAGGTAGCAGCAGCACAGGCGGCATTCCAACGCCAACGCAAACAGCGGATTTGAGCGTGGGTGCAATTGTAATTGGCGGTGTTGCAGCCGTTTCATTGGCAGGAGCTGCCTTTACAGTAACTCGAAGAAAGAAAAAGTAAACACGAAACCGTGTAAGAATAAAAATAAATAAAAGAACATTGCCGTTCCTTGCAGAACTTTTGCAGGGGGCGGCAATGTTTTTTTGTTGCCAAAACAAAAAAATCCCTGTCCGAATTTGCTCGAACAGGGAATCTTGAAAAATCATAGGAAAAAAGCTTATTCGTCATCTTCCGAAACAGTCGGTTCAGACGGTGCTTCTGGTTCTACTTTATCTGCTGCCATGGATGCACAGGAATCAGTATCTTCTTCTTCATCAGTGCAGGCATCTGCATCACAGCAAGGTGCTTCACACATCGGTTCATCTGTGCCGTCACAATCGCAGTCTTCACCGCCAATGCAATCATCTGTGCCAGCGAAATCACAGCCACAGCCGTCATGATGTTTCTTCCGCAGCTTTGTAACGAAGAAAATCGTTCCGAGCACAACGGTAGCAGTTGCCAGAATAATGGATACAATGGTGCGTGTTTTCATAAGCTCCTCTTTTCTCCGCAGAATGTAGAATATTGGTTTTTTTGTGTTCAGTTGTGACAGGTTCACTTCTGCGGCAGTGCCGCTGTCTAATGGTTATTATACCATGTTTCGAGAAAAAATACAAGACTTTTACCGAATCTTTTCGCTTTTTCTGCGATACAATTTTGTGATTTTTGTTGATTTTAATACAAAATATGTAGAAAATGATTTCTATTTGGGGAGAAATAGAAACAGTTCTGACAAAAAAATCCGCTGCACAGCGGAAATGCCGTGCAGCGGAAAAAATGGATTGCATATAATCAATTTTTAGCTTTCTGCGATATATGGGAGCTCCTGATAGCCTTCTACATTGAGAACGAACCGCATCAAAGCAGTTGTATCCAATTCGCCAACATTATCTGTGCCGTCTGTCTGGTCGCAGTTTGCATTTGCATACTGAATATCGGTCAGCTGAACAACACCAGCCAAGAATTTATTCAGTAAAACAGCATCTGTCAGGTCAACAACACCATTTACGTTGACATCACCATAGTTTACTTCGCCGATTTCTTGTGTGGTGGTAGCAACATTCGAAGTGGTTGTGTCCTTATTGGTCGTGGTAGTAGCTGCTGCGGTTGTTGTACCCTTGTTAGTTGTCGTGGTATCCGCAGCCTTTGTGGTGGTCAGTGTTGCAGTAGTAGTTGTTGTTGTAGTTGCTGTAGTAGTGGTTGTGGTAACCGGCTTCGGGTCAGTGCCATCGCTGGAATCCATGTAAACGATACCGCATCCAACCGTAGACATATAAACCATACCGAACTTGTTCATGTCGCCAACGAGGAAGTTTCCGTTACCAGTACCGCCATAGAGGTGGTGCAGGTTGATGGCAACCCAAGTTTCGCCGGCATCGGTCGAACGATAAACGCCTTCCACATCATCATCACTCGGCTTACCGTACATATACAGGGTATTCACGCCACCCTCTTCTTCCGGAGCACCGTAACCAATAGTCTTGCAGTAAGAAACATTATCCAGCTTTTCAACCTTCTTGCCGTAGTCGGTCACATGGTAAGCACCATAGTAGCCAGCACCCAGCATCAGTTCACCATCGCCCAGATAAGCGATTCTTCCGGCACTGTCGCACTGGTCATACATTGCAACATCTGTTTCTTCACTGAAGGTCTTGCCGTAGTCGTGGCTGACATAGAACTTGTAGCAGGCATCCGAGAGATCCGGAGCCGGCTTGGAATAGCCCCAAGAAGAATTATAATAAGTGGAATATGCATAGACAATGCTCGGGTCATTTTTTTCTGCCATCATAAAGGTTGGCTTTGAGCCATATGCAGAAGCAATACCGCTGCAAGCTGTCCAGGTCTTGCCGTAGTCATCGGAATAAGAAACGTTCGTTGCATTGTCACCGCTGCTCTTAAAGAAACGATATGTGCCGTCTTCCAGCTGGGTGATAGCAGCCTTGCCGCCCTGCGGGCATTCCATCTGTGTCCAGTTTTTACCGCCATCCAGCGTGTAATAACCAACACCCTTGCCCTCTGCACAACGCATCATAACATCTGGATTCTGTGGGCAATATGCAATCGCACTGGCAGAACCGCTGCCGCCAGTTGCTGCGGTCATAGTCGGAGAATAACGGTTGGAATTGACAGTATCAAGGTGTTCAAAACCGTCATAGTCACCGATAACAGAATACGGATTCTTGCCCGGTGCACTAATCATATCGAGTGCAACGACTTCTTCAATGCCGTCTGCTTCAAAGTAAACCACTGGCAGTTCATCCCAAGTGTTATCACAAGCGAAAACACCGTTACCAGAAGTAATCAGGAATCGGTCAGAATCTCGTGGGTCGAGTACCATTGCACCGCTCCAGTGAACAGCATAGCCACGAATCCACGGTCTGCCGCCATCCTGCAAATAATCTGCCTGCAACGGGCCGCCCCAAGTCGTTTCATTACCCGGTGTGATGCTTTCCCAAGTTGCACCGCCGTCGGTAGAACGGTAGAACTGAGAACCCCATGCAACAGTATCATTTTTCCATGCATTTGCGTCCCACATCTGAGAATAACCGAAGTCGCAGCTGGTTGCAATCAGCTTATTGGCATCCTTCGGGTCGCCGTAAACAGCACCATAAGCGTGGTTGGTTGTCGGGCTGATGTCGGTTGCTTCGCCAGTCTTTGGATTGTACTTATACAAAGCACCGCCGCCGCTGAATGTGATGCTGCCGCAGTAGGAGATCAGGAGGTTGCCGTCTGCGTCTGCATTGATTCTGGACGGATAATAATTGGTCGGAAGGTCTTTGCTCAGCGGCTGGAAGTCATCCGAACCAACATCAGCAACAACCAGACTGTTTTCGCCCTGAATGGTCGTACCAACATAAACCTTGCCATCCTGAACATGAACGATGGAAACACCGTTCTGGTGGTAATATTCTGCATCGGTCAAAGCTCTTGCCATGTGTTCTGTCCAAGTTGGCCACTTGATGGAATTTTTGAAAAGTCCTAAATCGTCATAGCCCTTAACGGCTTCCCAAGTGTCACCGCCGTCTTTACTCATAATCAGGGCAGAGTCGCCGGAAGCAACGTCGCCGCCGCAGTAGATAATATTCGGGTTGTCCGGGTCAACGGAAATTGCTTCCCCGAACTGTCTGCCTTCGCCGTTGCCGTGAACCTGAATCAGGTCAGTGACATCAATGCGGTCAAAGGTTTCACCGCCATCCCGAGAACGGAAAATTTCGGTTTTTGCATCGCTGAAATATGCACAGCCGCAGAGCAGGTAGATGGTATCATCATCTGTCGGGTCAATACACATGGCATCTACGCTCAGAAATCCACGTTCGGAGTCGTTCAGGTCGTCCAGCATCTGATCCCAGTTGCCGGTATCATAGTTGTACTTGTATGCACCGCCAACGTCTGTCCGGGCATACATCACGTTTTTACCGGTGATAATACCGGATACAAAACCGCCGCCGGCAATACCGAGTGTCCCAACTTTGGTCTGGTCTGCAACGCTATCGGTTGCAGCGGAAGCTGTCAGAGTTGTAGAACTGCCCAGCAGGCTGGACAATGCCAAACTACCGCAGAGAACAGCACCTGCGGAGGTGGCTGCCAGCAGTCGCTTCATTGCTTTCTTCATAAAAAAATCCGCTCCTTCTTCATATAACATCAATTTCATTTCGTTCGGGCAGAGAAATGCCCACTTCTAAGAATTTATTATACCATAGGTTGTGAGAAAATGCAACTATAATTGTAAGAAGCAGCTTTATTTTTGTGCAGGATGCTAATTTTTATGGGAATCCACTTGACAAAATGCACAAAAACCGGAAAAAGCAATGCTTTCCACCGTTGAAATTTGTGTAAAATTACAAATGACAAAAACCAGCGAAATGTGTTATAATGAAGAAGATACCATGTGGGGTCTTGGTGTCTTACCCATCGGCAAAACGCAGCAGCAATGCTGTTTTTGAACAATAGGAGGAATACGGATGGCAAAAGCAGATGAAACAAAACGGAATTCCAGTTCCGATTTGGATGATGATATTTTTGCAATATTGAATAGTACCCGTCCAACGTATCCGGGCGGAGGGCCGAACGAACAGAAACCAGCGACCCAATTAAATCGGAGAGCCGTTTCTCAACCCAACCAACCAACGCAGCCTCAGACAAACCGCCCGACGCAGCAAACACCGGTTCGCCCGGCAGCTGCTCCGCAGCAGCAGCCAACACCAACGCAGGCAGTTCCGCCAGTGTCCAACCCGACCGCTGCTCCGCAGCCGGAACAGCCGCCCGTTCAGCAGCCGCAGCCTCGGCAGGTGATTTCTCACGCTGCCACAGCAGATGATGCATGGCGGCCAGTTGTTCAGCCGAACCGTCCGCAGCAGTCGGCTGCTTCGGAAGAACCGCTGCCCCGTCTGCAAAAGCGTCCGGTCGTATCGCATGCAATGCCGGAGCAGGAGGACAGGGACTTAGAAGAATCGTGGCCGGATGTAGACACATTGGAAGAAATCCCAGACGAGCCGCCGCAGGAAGAACGCCGTCGGCTTCCAAAGGGCAGAAAAACGCTGGCAATTATCATTGCCGTGTATGCATTGATTCTGGTTGCTGGGTTTGCAGCTCGTTTCATTATCAATGCAGTTCAGAAACATAATCAGTCGGATGATGCAAGTTCGTCTGTCAGCAGTTCCAGTCAAGTGGATGACAGCAGCACACCAGATGCAACCGCTGCGGAAACAACGGAAAAAGCTGCCGCAGGAGATGCAGAAATTGTTTCGATTACGCCGGATGAAACCTATTTGGCAGTATTGGAAGATGGCACGGCAACCATTAAGGTTTCCCTGTCCGCCCACGGTGCAGCCAATGGCAGTTCCTTACAGTGGACATCCAGTGATGAAAAAATCGCAACGGTAGACGAAAACGGAGCAGTTAAGGGCGTTGCCGCGGGAACTTGTACGATTTCTGTTTCTGCGAAAAATGACCCGAGCGTTTCCGCAGATGTGGACGTTGCCGTCCGGCATCTGGAGGAAAAAGACGGATGTACTTATGTAGACGGGATTTTGATTGTCAACAAGACCTATTCGCTGCCGGAATCTTACGATCCGCAGGGGTTGACACCGGAAACACAAACGGCATTGGATGAGATGATTGCGGATGCGTATGCAGCCGGATTGAATCTCTATGATGCTTCGGATTATCGTTCCTATTCGGATCAGATTTCTGTTTATCAGGAATACTGTGCACGGGATGGCTGGGAGCAAGCCGATACCTATTCCGCTCGACCGGGACATTCCGAACATCAAACGGGAATGGTCATTGACTTTAACGACATCAACAGCGACTTTGATGATACCGCAGAAGCCCAGTGGCTGGCAGAAAACTGTGCAAACTATGGGTTTATTGTCCGGTTTCCAGAGGGCAAAGAACCGATTACCGGATATAAATATGAATCGTGGCATGTGCGGTATGTTGGCGTGGAAACCGCAAAGGAAATTATGAGCCGTGGCATCTGTCTGGAAGAATACCTTGGCGTGGATTCTGAGTATAAAAACACATGGCCGGAAGACCCGTGTAATCCGGAATCTGGGGTATCAGAACAGTAATTTTTCACACGGAACGATTTTTCATTTTGAAACAGCCCGAAAAAACAAACAGCAGGTGATACACCAAATTGGTGCATCCCTGCTGTTTTCTTTTTTGCAGATTGCATAAAAAAGTCGAAAAAAATTGCCGCTGGAAATGCACCAGCGGCGAAAAACATATGTAGAACAAAAGAAAGGAGACAACAAAACGAGTGATAATAATTCAACATTATTCTCACTGTTCTTATTATAGCGTACTTTTCGGAAATCGTCAAGCATTTTTCGGAAAAAATGCCTGAAATTCGGATTTTTGGGCAATGTGACCAAATTATATGAAATTTTGTAGGAAATTTTTACAATGAAATGCATTTTTTCAAAGTGGGTCTGTATAGATTCCTGAAATCTGGAAATACTATGGCTGCACAGTAAAACTGTGACAAGAAAAGAGGTGTGGGAAACATGTGGGATAAATTGGCATTGATTTTGCTCGTGATTGGCGGTGTCAACTGGGGTCTGGTTGGCATTTTTGAATTTGACTTGGTTGCTTGGCTGTTTGGCGGTGCAACCAGTGCTTTGAGCCGAATCGTCTATATTTTGGTTGCCATTTCTGCTGTTTGGTGTATCTCGTTCCTGTTTCGGCGGGAGGCACTGGCAACCGATGCCGCTTAACAGCAGAAATTTGTAAAGCCCCTAAAATCCCCCACAGAATCAAGGGAAGCACCGTTGCCGTGTTTCCCTTGTTCTGTTTTTCGGGAGATTTGCATATACTGCACCAAAAGCATGAGAAATTTGCAATGCGAAAAAGGAGATGGAATGATGCAGCAAACACCGAAAACCGCTGCCGAATATCAGGCTGAAATGATGCAGCTTTATCGCCGTGCCCATCCTGAAACAGAAGTGCCGCCTACTCCGGCAGCAGAACCGCCTGCACCGGAAATTCGCACTGTTCCAGAAACATCCATGCCGCCGGTTGCTCCAGAAGTACCGCCAGAGCCAGTTCCAGAGCCAGTTTCTGAACCTCAGCCTATGCCAGAGATGCCAGAACCACAATCAGAGCCACTTCCTGAGTCGATGGCAGAACAACAACTGCCGGAAGAACCGCAGCCACTGCCGGAATCGGAAGAACCATTGATTACCGGAACAGGGGAGGTATTGGATTTTCCGCAGCTGGAAACGGAAGAAGTACCGCCACCGCAGACGCTGCCATTAGAACCGATTCCACCGCTGACTTCAAAGACATCCTATGGATTTTTAAAGGTCATCACCCGAACTGCCAGTGAAGCAATGCCGATGCCAAATGTCACTGTGACGGTTTCGGCTATTGTAGACGGGGAATCTCGGCTGTTTTATACAACAACGACCAATGAGAGCGGAGAAACCGAACGGATTCCGCTGCCTGCTCCGGTACAGAAGTCGGAGCAGCAGCCAAATGAAATTCCTCTGTTCCAGAGTTATGATGTCAGCATCCATTATCCGGGCTATTTTCGGATGGAGAGCCGCAGTGTTCCGATTTTTGTCGGAATCACGTCGCTGCAAAAGTTTGCAATGATTCCACTACCGCAATTCTCCGATGCCACGACACAGACCATTATCTATGAAAATACAGAGCCGAAGCGATAAACGGGCAACACAACAACCACCAACGAGAGCGGAGAAACCGAACGGATTCCGCTGCCTGCTCCGGTACAGAAGTCGGAGCAGCAGCCAAATGAAATTCCTCTGTTCCAGAGTTACGATGTCAGTATCCACTATCCGGGCTATTTTCGGATGGAGAGCCGCAGTGTTCCGATTTTTGTCGGAATCACGTCGCTGCAAAAGTTTGCAATGATTCCACTACCGCAATTCTCCGATGCCACAACACAGACCATTATCTATGAAAATACAGAGCCGAAACGATAAACAGACAGCTGGAAATGTGCCGGATACTATTATAATAGGATAGAAAGGAGATTTCTGTTTTTATGCCGAAAGGAGAACCGTATATTCCGGAAACCATTACTGTACATCTGGGCAGACCGGATGCAGATGCAATGAATGTAGAAGTGCCATTTGCAGATTACATCAAAAATGTTGCTTCCAGTGAAATTTATCCGACTTGGCCAGAGGCAGCCCTGCGGGCAAATATCTATGCCATTATTACCTTTGCCCTGAACCGCATTTATACAGAATGGTACCGTTCCCGTGGATATCCGTTTGATATTACAGATTCCACGCAGTATGATCAGAAGTATACCTACGGAAGAGAAGTCTTTGAAAACATCAACCGCCTAGTAGACGAACAGCTGAACACCTATATTCGCCGACAGGGAACAATCGAGCCTTTGTTTGCAGCGTTCTGTAATGGAACGACAGTCACTTGTGAGGGGTTGTCGCAGTGGGGAACGGTTGGACTGGCAGAGCAGGGGTATTCTCCCTATGATATTCTGACCTATTATTATGGGGATTCCATCGACTTGGTACAGAATGTTCCGGTGCAAACATCTATGCAGTCCTATCCCGGTTTTCCGTTGGCACTGGGATACAGTGGGGAAGATGTTCGCCTATTGCAAATCCAGTTGAACCGCATTAGCCGCAATTATCCGGCAATTCCAAAAATCGGCGAAATTACGGGTAGTTTTGGCTATCTGACACAGGAAGCTGTGCTGAAATTTCAGGAGATTTTCAACCTTTCTCCAACCGGAACGGTGGATGAAGCAACGTGGTATCGAATCGATTATATCTATACCAGTGTGAAACGATTGGCAGAGTTGGACTCTGAAGGCATTGCACAGGGAGAGTTCCCCTTGCAATATGAAGAAGAACTGCATATTGGTATGCAGGGGCAAAATATCCGGGCATTGCAATATTATCTTGCCATGGTTGGGGCGTATTATGCAAATGTAGAGCCAGTCCCGATTACCGGATATTTCGGGGAACAGACGGAAACTTCTGTCAAGTCGTTTCAGCGGACGTATGGACTACCGGAAACTGGCGTTGTAGACCGGGCAACGTGGTATGATTTGTACCGTGCTTATATGGGCATTCTGGATTCCATGCCGCCTCTGGCGGAGGAAACAGAAGAAATTGTCCCGTTTCCGGGAATCGTCTTGCAGGAGGGTGTAACAAGTCCGTATGTGCGAATTTTGCAGGAGTATCTGAACTATGTTGGGCAGACCTATCCGGAAATTGGTTCGGTGCGAGTGACTGGTTATTTCGGGCCAATGACACGTTCGGCAATTACAACCTTTCAGCGGTTGTTTGGTTTGACGGAAACCGGAACGGCAAACGTGGCAACTTGGAACGACTTGACGAGTGTTTATTCCGATTTAAAATATGGCTATCAGAAGCAGCCCTATCAGAATCCGGGCTATATCATCACCTAACCGGACGGTCTGACGGGAAAAGAGAAAGGACGGTTTTCCATGAAACGAGAACGCATGGTGATTCTGCTGTTTGCCGTGCTGCTGGCAGCGATTCCGGTTGTACCGGCTCTGCTGCTGTCCCAGCATACACCAAAATCTGAATCCGAATCCGCTGCGGAGCACTCCAAAGCGACAGACGATTTGCCGGACTTTTCCGTGCTGGATGTTTCCACAGGGGAGGTGCTGGCAGTTTCGGCAAGGGATTATGTGATTGGGGCAGTTTGTGCAGAGATGCCAGCAACATTTGAGCTGGAAGCACTTAAGGCACAGGCAGTCGCTGCCCACACCTATGCGGTGCGGCAACAGCTGCTGGAGCAGGAAAATCCAACACCAGAGCTGTGCGGAGCAGATTTTTCCAATGACCCAGCAGAATATCAGGCGTTCTTCACGGAAAATCAGGCGAAACAATACTACGGGGCACAATTTGACACCTATTATGAAACGATTGCAGAGGCTGTAGATGAGGTACTGCCGTATCTGCTGACCTATGAGGAAGAGCCGATTATTGCAGCGTTCTGTTCGATGTCTGCCGGACAGACGGAATCGGCGGAAACGGTCTGGGGACAGGCTATTCCGTATTTAGTGCCGGTAGACAGTGCAGCCGATGAAAGTGCACCGCATTTTTTGGAAGAAGTTTCATTTTCCAAGGATGATTTACAAAAAGCGATGAAAACGATTGCACCAAAGGCAAAATTTTCGGCAGACCAGCCGGAAAGCTGGCTGACGGTGGAGGAGGTTTCTGACTCCGGAACGGTAAAAACAGCGAAAGTCGGGGGCATTCCCGTGAGCGGACAGGATGTTCGGGCAGCATTGTCCCTGCGGTCGGCAGCATTTACCGTGGAAGCTGAAACCGATTCCATTGTAATTACCACAAAGGGGTATGGGCATGGGGTTGGAATGAGCCAATACGGGGCGAATGCTATGGCAAAGAATGGGGCAACGTGGAGAGAAATTTTAGCATATTACTATCCGGAAACGACGTTAACAGATTGCACTTAAAAATTGATTGTCTGGATTTCACCACCAAAAACAAGAATTTTTTCACCCTTTCCCCCGCAAAATCCCCCCAATCACACCAGAAAAACAAACAAATCCACCGCTTTCACTGAAAAAATCCGATTTCGTGCGAAAGCATCTTGACAAATGTCGAAAAGTAGAGTAAAATAGATATAATCTAATCAAATCACAATCACGGCCGGCAGTGTGCTTGTCTGGTGTTCAAAAGCTGTTTGAGTGTGTTCCATTTTCATGGAATGCCCTTGGCAGTTTTTGTGTATCTGGATGCAATCGAAAAAAACCGGTGCAAAAAAATGGAGGGAATTCAAATGGAAATGTGTGAAAAGTTCGGAAAACAGGGTCTGACATTTGATGATGTCCTGCTGATTCCAGCAGAATCCGATGTAACACCAAATATGATCAACCTGCAAACTACGTTGGCTGGTCATGTCAAGCTGAACACCCCGATTATGACTGCTGCGATGGATACCGTCACTGAAGCAGCAATGGCAATTGCAATTGCAAGAGAAGGCGGTATCGGTATCATTCACAAGAATATGTCCATTGAACAGCAGGCAGATGAAGTGGATAAGGTAAAGCGTTCTGAAAATGGCGTTATTGTCAATCCGTTCTCTCTGACCGAAGATCATCTGGTTGCAGATGCAGATAAGCTGATGGGCAAGTATAAGATTTCCGGCGTTCCGATTGTAGACCGTACTGGAAAGCTGGTCGGCATCATCACCAACCGGGATATGCGGTTCCTGACTGATTATAGTGCACCGATTTCCGAAGTAATGACCAAGGACAACCTGATTACTGCTCCGGTTGGCACAAGCATGGAAAAAGCACAGGAGATCCTCCGCCAGCACAAGATTGAAAAGCTGCCGCTGATTGATGAAAACGGCTATCTCAAGGGTTTGATTACCATCAAGGATATCGAAAAGGCAGTACAGTTCCCGAACTCTGCAAGAGATGAAAAGGGTCGTCTGCTCTGCGGTGCAGCTATTGGCATTACCGCAAATGTTCTGGAACGGGCACACGCATTGGTCGATGCACAGGTAGACGTTCTGGTTCTGGACTCTGCACACGGTCACAGCAAGAATATCATGGAATGTCTGAAGAAAGTCAAGGCAGCATTCCCGAATACACCAGTCATTGCCGGAAATATTGCAACCGCAGAGGCTGCTGAAGCATTGATTCAGGCTGGTGCAGATGCTGTTAAGGTTGGTATTGGACCTGGTTCTATCTGTACCACTCGAATTGTTGCTGGTATCGGTGTTCCGCAGGTTACCGCTGTTTATGACGTTGCTTGTGTTGCAAAGAAGTATGGTATTCCGGTTATCGCTGACGGCGGTATTAAGTACTCCGGCGATATTGTAAAGGCATTGGCAGCTGGTGCAAATGTTGTTATGTTGGGTTCTCTGCTGGCAGGCTGCGAAGAAGCACCGGGCGAAACAGAAATCTATCAGGGCAGAAGCTTCAAGGTTTACCGTGGTATGGGCAGCTTGGCAGCAATGGCAAACGGCTCTAAGGATCGGTATTTCCAGGAAGGTGCAAAGAAGCTGGTTCCGGAAGGCGTTGAAGGTCGTGTTCCTTACAAGGGGAGCGTGGCAGACAGCATTTTCCAGCTGGTCGGCGGTATTCGTTCTGGTATGGGTTATTGTGGCTGCCAGACCATTCCGCTGCTGCATGAAAAGGCAAAGTTTGTACAGATTACGGGTGCAGGTCTGAAGGAAAGCCATCCGCATGACATTCAGATTACCAAGGAAGCACCGAACTATTCTGCACATATTTAATGAGAAAAGCACTATAAATTTACAGAATAAAACGAGAAAAAGCATCGCTTCGGCGGTGCTTTTTTGTTTGTAGAGGTGTGTTGCAAAGAACGAGCCGCAGGCAAACCAAAAGTTTTTCGGTGCAGCAGTTTTTCAAAAATGCTGCCGAGGTGTGGGCGAGTAGCCCACATTTGCGGAGCAAATTATTTTTGCAGTCTATTTTTCCTGCTGCAATTGCATTTTTTGAAACTGTCCCATTCAAACAAGATTGAATCATGAGAATCAAGGATGTAAATTCAGACAAGGCAACGGGGCAATTGCAGCACGCTGGCAGGCAAAAGCAGGGGTGGAACCCCCTTTTGCCGGATGCTGAAAATCGCTTTCCCTAGGAGCAAGATTTTCTGTAAGGCATTTCCGTTGCAACTGTTCCGGGGGAACAGTTGCAAGATACCAGATTATTGCTAAGGTTTCACAAGGCGGAGCGGTCTTGTTCGCCCCGCCTCGAAAAGCTGTCGCTTTTCTCACCACCCGCTCCGTGTGCCAAAAGGATGGCACAGGAATTTCGCTGCCTGCGGGCAGCGATCAGGGCTACTCGTCCTGAACCTCGCCAACATTTTTGAAAAATTGTTGGATCAAAAAACTTTTATTTGCCTATGGCTCATCTTAGGAATACCACTTGCTTATGATTCGGCAAGGCTGGGGCACATCCCCAGCTTGCCTTGGCAATCGCAATTGCCCCTGAAACCTTGTGTCTTATTACAACCTCTCGATTTTATAGGCAATTGCGATTCTTTGCGGTTCTCTCCTAGATTTTGGTTGCGTTTCATTGTGCAGTTTCATTTGCTTCGCAAATGTGGGCTGCTCGCCCACACCTCGGCAGCATTTTTGAAAAACTGCTGCACCGAAAAACTTTTGGTTTGCCTGCGGCTCATATCTTGCAGCCACTCTCTTCTTATAAACTCGAACACTCTGCAGCGGCAACCAGTAAGTTCCAAGTTGCCCGGTCAACCATTCCCGTTGGTTTTCGTGCAGTCAAACTCTGAAAATTCTGAACCGCTTTCTGTGTCGGAGCATCATAAATGCCTGTAATCTGTAGATTCTGAATATTTGTATAGCGAACCCCCAGTGTTTTCAAGATGCTTTGCAGCACCAACACCAGCAGCCCTGTTTCTCCAGCCCCCAACAATTCCCGCTCTGGTGTATAAAGATGCAGCGGTGTTGCCTCCCGTTGAATCTGCTGGCGATAGGCGTTGACAATGGCATCCCACGTTGCACGGTTCGTTTCCCCATTCGGTCGCAACCCATTTTTCTGTTGAAACGCCCGAACAGCAAGGGCAGTTTGCCGCCCATAAATGCCGTCTGGAATCACACGGGGCAGCGTTTCATCTAAAAATGACAGGCTGTAAAGATACTGTTGCAGTTCTCGGATGTGGTTGCGTCTGTCCTGTTCGGTATAAGCCATCGGAAAATCCTCCTATTTTTCAAAATGAATTTGTGGAAAATACAAAAAATAGATTTGTGGAAACGGGGAAAAGCTTTTTTTCCGCCGGTTGACATACTTTGCAATTTCGTGTATAATTATAAGATACAGGCAGGGGAAACCCCTTAAAATTGCGGTGTTTTCCATTGCTGCCATGCAAAAAAGACCCTTGCGTGCCGTTTGTTCTGTCCCACAGGAACGAAATTTCTGCATGCGGCACCAACAAACCAATCGCAAAACTGGGTATGAAATGACCCTGAATTTAAAGGAGGCCTTCTTAATATGACGATGCAGGAAAACTACCTGACCGAAGAAACCGATATCCCACAGTCTGATATTACAAGACTATGCGACAATTTAAGAAAACATTCTCAGATTGCTCCGGCACTCTACGAAAAATATAATGTAAACCGTGGTTTGCGGCACAGCGATGGCTCTGGTGTCGTTGCTGGCATTACTCGCATCTGTAGCGTACACGGCTATGTCATTGATGAGGGCGAACGCAGACCAGTTCCGGGCGAACTGATTTATCGTGGATACAGCATCAAAGATTTGGTGGAAAATGCAGAACGGGAAGACCGCTTCTTATTTGAAGAAATTGTTTACTTGCTGCTGATGGGCGAATTGCCGACCGCAGACGAACTGGATGTGATGCGGAAATCGCTGGCAATGCGGAGAGAACTGCCGCCGGGATTTCTCGTAGACAGCATTATGCAAGCACCTTCTAAAAATATCATGAATAAGCTGGCAAGAAGCATCTTGTCCCTGTATTCCTATGACGATGACCCGGAACATCCGTCTTTAGAGGGCGAAATGCGGATTGCTCTCGGTTTGATTGCAAAAATGCCGATTCTGATGGATGGTGCTTATCAGGCAAAGCGGCATAAATTCGACAATGCCAGCATGATTATTCACCAGATTCGTCCGGAAGAGGGCACAGCAGAATCCATTCTTTCCCTGATTCGGAACGATCGGAACTATACCAAGGAAGAAGCACAGCTGCTGGATATTATGCTTTCCATTCATGCAGAACATGGCGGCGGGAATAACTCCACCTTTGCTTGCCGAGTTGCAACTTCTTCTGGTACTGACCCGTATGCAGCTTATACCACTGCCATCAATTCCCTGAAGGGTTCTCGTCACGGCGGTGCAAATATCAAGGTCGTTCAGATGTTGGACTGCATCAAGGAAAACGTCAAGAACTGGGGCAATCGGGGCGAAGTTGCCGATTTCATCACCAAGATTCTGAAGAAAGAAGCTGGCGATGGTTCTGGTTTGATTTATGGTATGGGACATGCCGTCTATACGCTGTCTGACCCACGAGCTGTCATTCTGAAGCGGAAAGCCTTTGAAATGGCAAAGGGCAAGGAAATCGAAGCAGAATTCCAGCTGCTGTCCTTAGTCGAAGAACTGACACCGATTCTGATGAAAGAAGTGCGTGGGGTCGATAAGGCAATGTGTGCCAATGTGGATATGTATTCTGGTCTGGTTTATCGGATGCTGGGCATTCCGGATGAACTCTTTACGCCGTTGTTTGCCAGTGCAAGAATGGTTGGCTGGGCAGCACATCGTATGGAAGAACTGCTGACCGGAAAGCGGATTATCCGTCCGGCTTATAAGCCAATTACAAAAGTAAAGCCTTACATTCCGTTATGCGACCGAAAGGATTAATTCGTCTGTTGCTGACGGGGTGCTTGCTGCTCCTGTTATCCGGTTGTACATTCGGGGCAACGGTGGACGCTCTGCTGACACCGCCCCATCTGCGTGGGGAACAGGAGCAGATTTATCAGGCGTTGGAAAATGCGGTTGGAAACCGTATCACCCTCCAGTATCCCCGCAGCGGCGACCATCTCTCTGCGGTAATGATTTCCGATTTGGACGGAGATGGACAGGATGAAGCGGCAGTTTTCTACCGCAAAGAAAGTTCCCTCTCAACGGAAAACGCCCTGCGGCTGAATCTGTTAGACCAAGCAGACGGCACATGGATGTCGGTTTGTGATTTGCCGGCAGAGGGAGCAGAAGTTGACCGTGGTTTTACTGCCGACATCGGCGGACGGCAGCGGCTCATTATCGGCTATTCGCAGGTTGACCAATCTGACAAAGCATTGGTTGTTTATAATTATGAGGGCGGAACGCTGGCGAAGAGTTTCACCGTTTCGTATTCGAGCTTTGATGTTGCAGATTTGGACGGTGACGACCAGTCAGAATTGCTGATTTTAAAGGCAGCGGAGGGGGAACACGCTGCGGAAGCAGCGGTTTATGTGCCGGATGCACAAGACCACTATACCCGTTACAGCCTGACCTTACAGGGGAAAACAACTGAATATAGTCAAGTACTCTGTGGCAACACGCAGGGCAAACAGACAGCGATTTATCTCGATGGCATTGTTGGGGCAACCACGATGCAAACAGAAGTCTTACAGTTTGACGGGAAAAAATTGTCATATCTTGTGCCAACTGGCAGCGATGCGGTGAGCACGATTCGCCCGACAGGCTGGTTGACGATGGATATTGACCAGGACGACATTCCGGAAATTCCTGTGCAGGGATTATTCCCCGGCTATCAGGATACCGATTCCGACTTGATTCGGATGACTCGCTGGATGACCGTGACTAAAGACGGCACGTTGCAGGAAGAAGAACGGGGCTATTATAGTCTGGGGGACGGCTATGCATTTTTGCTGCCGCCGAACTGGCAGACAGAAGTCACCGTGCAGAACGACAATCTGACGGGGGATCTGGTATTCTATCACTACATGGGTGACCGTGCAGCGGAGATGCCGGAACTGATGCGGATTTCCGTGGCAACGGATACGGCAAATCGGGACAGCCGACTGGAAGAGGGCTATCAGCTGCTGTATTCGAGAGGAAATGCGTATTATTTTATCAAAGTACCGGAGGACAGCACCGATGAACGGGCAAGAACCGTTGGCGACCTGCTGGGGTATTTTGTCTTTTTATCGTAACATTGCGGACGGACAGCCAATCATCAAAAGCAGAAAGGGGAAACAACCGTTTTATGAAACGCATTTTAGTTTGTGAGGATGAAGATGTCATCCGAGAATTTGTTGTCATCAATCTGAAACGAGTTGGCTATGAAGTGTATGATGTCAATTGCGGGGAAGAAGCCCTGCGAGTGTTTGATGCTGCCAACGGAAATTTTGATATTGTCTTGCTGGACATTATGATGCCCGGCATAGACGGTTTTCAGGTATGCAAGGAGCTGCGGAAGCGAAGCTCTACCATTGGAATTATCATGCTGTCCGCCAAGACGCAGGAAATGGACAAAGTCAACGGCTTAATGATTGGAGCAGATGACTACATTACAAAGCCGTTTTCCCCATCGGAACTGACAGCACGAGTCGATGCGATTTATCGGCGTGTCTGTATGAGTTCCATGAGCGATAAACAGAAATCCGTCTTAAAAAGTGGGCCATTTGTGCTGAATCTGGTCAACCGGACATTGCACAAACAGGAAAAGCCCATTGAACTGACACAGATTGAATATCAGGTGTTGGAATATTTTCTGAAGAACAAAAATACTGCCCTCGACCGCTCCAGCATCTTACAGCACATCTGGGGCGAACAGTATGACGGCGATGATAAAATTGTGGATGTCAATATCCGCCGCATTCGCATGAAGATTGAAGACCAGCCCTCGAATCCAAAGTATATCACAACGATTTGGGGCTATGGATATAAGTGGAATGACCCAGATGACCGCTGATGCAACACAGAAAAAACGCCGCAGTTCCCGAAAAAATACCATTACGGTTCGCTGGCTCATTAGCAATTTAGGCGTTGTATTTTTGGTGCTGTTGATTGTGGAACTGTCGGTGATTTATACCTTACAGCACTATTATTACAATTCCGCAGAGCAGTATCTTACCACGAAAATTTCTTCTGTGACAACGGTACTGACTCGTTATTCACAGGATACCGGCTCGAATTTTTCGGCAGACCTGCGAAGTACGTTTGAAAACTTTTCCGACAAGGAACGCATGGAACTGATGGCAATCAATTCCAAGGGCAGAGTGACGCTGACAACCTCTGGCTTTGCTCCCGATACAGGGACGGCGATGCCAGACTATGAAACGGCAATGGAATCCGAAACAGGAACATGGACTGGCAGGCAGAACGGGGAACGTGTCATGGCGGTGAGTGTGAATATCTCCGCCATGCAGCCGGAATACAATGCGATTCGGGTGGTTTCGTCCATGTCGCAGATTGATGCGACTTTGCGAGATTATACAACGATGATTACCATCGTTTGCATTGGGGTTTTGCTGCTGCTGACCATTACAGGTTCTTTTTTCCTGCGGTCGATTGTCCGACCCATCAACCGCATCAATGCGGTTACGAAAAAATTTGCACAGGGGGATTTCTCCCAGCGAATCACGCCGATTCCGCAAGATGAAATCGGGGATTTGTGCAAGGCGGTCAATGATATGGCATCTGCACTCTCCGAAACCGAGGCGATGAAAAACGAGTTCATTTCCTCTGTTTCCCATGAATTGCGGACACCATTGACGGCAATTCAAGGCTGGGCAGAAACGCTCTGTCTGGACATTGATGCGGAAACGATGCAAAAGGGGATGCACGTGATTGTCAACGAAACAGAACGACTTTCCCGAATGGTGGAAGAGTTGCTGGACTTCTCTCGGATGCAGAGCGGACGGCTGACGGTACAGCCCGAACCTATGGATATTTTGGCAGAATTGGGCGATGCCGTCTTGATTTACATGGAGAAGGCAAAGCGGGAACATATTCGCATCATTTACCAAGAACCGGAAATGTTGCCATTTGTCTACGGGGATAAAAACCGGATTCGACAGGTGTTTATCAACGTCATTGACAATGCCCTGAAATATTCCAATCCCGGCGGACTGGTCACAGTCAGTGCAGAAGCGGTTGCAGAACAAATTCAGGTGCGGATTTCAGATAATGGCGTGGGCATCAGTGCTGCCGACCTGCCGAAAGTCAAGACGAAATTTTTCAAGGCGAATCATACCCGAAGAGGGTCTGGCATCGGGCTTGCTGTGGCAAATGAAATCATTACCATGCATCACGGAAAACTGGACATTCAAAGTGAACTGGGCAAGGGAACAACCGTCATTATTACGCTGCCAGCGATGTCCGACCACTTGTTGTAAGGAGCAGGCATATGAAAAAATGCAGGATTACCGCCTTGCGAAGAACAGAATATCCGGATTTGATGGAGCAATACGAAAATCCATTGGAAACGCCTTGCACGGTTTCGATTGGGCAGGTTTGGGTAACAAACGGCTGGGAGAAGCCAGCAGATTTTTGTGAAAGTGCATGGAATACGCTGTCCCCGTTTGTGATGGCATTGGCACATGGCGGAGAAAATTTCTATGATGGCTGGATGAAGAATCCAAAATCGGTTTTATTATCCTGCAATGATGGATTCCGTCCGGTCAGTTTTCTGGTCGAAGTACTGGAAGAAGATGGGAGCGAAGTATGAGAAAACTGGATAGCAACTTGATGCATGCAGCGTTGACTGCCCTATTAGAACCCGATGAAACGTATCAGTCGCCGGTTTATGTGAGCTTTTCGGAGCGACATTCTTCTGTTTTGGGTCAAGCATGTGGCTTTTTGGCGGTGACAACGCATCAGCGGCTGCTGGTTTCTAAGTTCAACCTACTGACAATTCCGCTGGAACAGCGAGCATTTGCCCTGCAAGATTTACAGGAATTGTCTGTCCGGCAAATTCCCCTGCTGAAAATCCGGAAACTCACCATGCGATTTCAGATGGAATCGTTACGCTGTTTTTGTAATGCCAAGGTCTACGGCATGGGACTGCACGAGCAGGAGCAGAATTTGCAGCAATTGTTGGAAACGCTGAATCTTTGGAGTGCCCGAAGCGATTTTACGGAATGACAGACCTTGATTTTGACTGGAGAAAGGATTGCGAATGAAACAAACAACAAAGCCGGAGCAGGCAAAACACCGTTCGAAAATCGGTGGACAGGCTCTGATTGAAGGCGTTATGATGAAAGGCGTTCATACGGGAGCAATGGCATGCCGGCTGCCGGATGGAACGATTGATGTAGAAACGTGGGAAGAACACAACGGGAAAGAGATGCCGTGGTATCGGAAGTGCCCGTTTGTACGGGGCAGCTTTAACTTTGTGATTTCGATGCGGGATGGCTACCGCTGCCTGATGAAATCCGCAGAGAAACAGATGACCGAAGAAGAAAAAGAGAATGAGTCGCAGGAAGAAATGAACCGCTTTGAACGCTGGCTGAATGACAAACTGGGCGATAAAGTATTTGGCATTATCATGTCTATTTCGATGGTGATTGGCGTAGCGTTTGCAGTGTTCGCCTTTATTTTCCTGCCAAAGTTTTTGATTGGATTGCTCATCACGCACACTGCAATTCCAGATGACAGCCGATTCGTTCGGTCACTGCTGGAAGGCGTGTTGAAAATTATCATTTTCTTGGGCTACATGGCATTTACTGGCTGTATGAAAGACATCCGGCGGACGTATGAATATCACGGAGCGGAACATAAGACGATAGCTTGCTTTGAAGCAGGCGACCCGTTGACTGTGGAGAACGTCAAGAAACACTGCCGATTCCACCCACGCTGCGGAACGAGCTTTATTTTTATCACGCTGATTGTCAGCATTTTGGTGATGTGCTGTGTGCCATTGACAGTTGTCTGGCAGCGTGTTTTGGTGAGCATTTTGCTGTTGCCGTTGGTGGTTGGCATTTCCTATGAATTTATTCGCATTGCCGGAAGAAGTGACAGCTGGATTACAAGGGCACTGTCATTTCCGGGCTTGCAGATTCAGCGAATTACCACCAGAGAACCCGATGCCAGCCAGATTGAATGTGCAATTGCAGCATTAAAGCCATGCATTCCGGACAATCTGGAGGAAGACGAGTGGTAACGATGACACGGCGAACCTTATACCAGACCATCCGGCAGCGGTTACAGGCTGCGGGCATTGAAGATGCTGGGATAGAAGCTGGATTTCTGTTAGAATTTCTCTTGGGGAAGCCATTGCCGCAACTGCTCATGGACGGAGAATTGCCCGTACCAGAAGCGATTGTGATGCAGGCAGAAACACTCTGCCAGCGGCGAGCAGCCCACTACCCCTTGCAATATCTGTTCGGCAGCTGGGAATTTTACGGCTTGTCGTTCGAGATTGGAGAGGGCGTTTTGATTCCCCGAGCGGATACAGAAACTTTAGTGGATGTGGTCTGTACGTTGCGGAGCGGACAGCCGCAGACCCGTTTATTAGACCTGTGCAGTGGCAGCGGTTGTATTCCGGCAGCGATTGCAACGCAGTTACCAGAGGTTTCCGGTGCTGCCATCGAACGGGAATCCGCAGCGTTTTCCTATTTACAGAAGAACTTGCAGCAGTATGCACCGCAGATACAGCCTGCGCAGGGCGATGTATTAGATGCTACTCTGCCGGATTTGTATACAGGATATGATGTCATCACCTGTAATCCGCCCTATCTGACTGAGATGGATATGCAGCAGTTGCAGCCCGAAGTTACATTTGAGCCAGAAACTGCCCTCTATGGGGGAGCAGACGGGCTGAATTTTTACCGCAGCATTTCTGCAAACTGGGGTTCTGCTCTGCGAAAATCAGGCTGGCTGGTGTATGAAATCGGAAAAGGACAGGAGCAGGATGTTGCAGCCATTCTGCAGCAGCAGGGCTTCTCCCAGATTACCCAGCAGATGGATGGAAATGGAATTGTTCGGGTGGTTGCCGGACAGAAATAACAGCAGATGCTGCTTGCATCTGCAAAAAAAGCAGTTCTCGTTTATGATTTTTCTCGAAAGGAGCATTCCGATATGTATAAAATTGCATTTGTCATTCCTTGGTACGGCGAAGGCATTCCCGGCGGTGCAGAAATGGAACTGCGGGAAGTTGCCGGACATCTTCAGAAAGCCGGCGTGGAAGTAGAAGTTCTGACGACCTGTGTCAAGGATTTTACGGCGGACTGGAATCAGAACTATTACGCTGCCGGGGTTGCTATGGTGTATGATGTCCCAACTCGCCGGTTTCCGGTTCGGAAACGGGATACTGCCACCTTTGACCGCATCAATGCCCAGTTGATGCAGGGGAAACACATTACCCCGAAGGAAGAGGTGCTGTTCTTACAGGAGATGGTGAACAGTCCGCAGCTCTATGAATATATTGAAACGCACAACGATAATTATGATTTATTTGTATTCATGCCCTATATGTTCGGGACGACGTTCCACGGTGTGTTGGCTTGTCCGGAAAAGGCAGTCATGATTCCGTGTTTCCACGAAGAAGCCTATGCACATTTGCGGCTGTTCCGGCAGACCTATATCAATATTCGTGGAATGATTTTCAATTCTGTTCCGGAAATGCAGCTGGCAAACCGCCTGTATGATTTGGACGAAGTAGAACAGATTTGCATGGGTATTGGTATGGATACTTCCATTTCCGGCGATGGGGCAGCATTTCGGGAAAAATACGGGATTACCGACCCTTATTTGATTTATGCCGGACGGAAAGACAGTGGAAAAAATGTGCATACGCTGTTGCAATATTTTGCAGAGTACAAAAAACGCAATCCAGAAGACCCGTTGCAACTGGTGTTAATTGGCGGTGGAACGATTGCCGTTCCGGATTCTGTGAAAGACTGCGTGCATGATTTGGGCTATGTTTCTCAGCAGGATAAATATGATGCCCTACAGGGAGCATTGTTCCTCTGCCAGCCCTCGAAAAACGAAAGTTTCTCGCTGGTCATTATGGAAAGCTGGCTGTGTGGCAGACCCGTTTTGGTGCATTCTGCCTGTGCAGTCACGAAAGACTTTGCCCAACAGGCGGAAGGCGGTCTGTATTTTAACAGCTATTTTGAATTTGAAGGCTGTGTGCAGTGGATGGAACGTCATCCGGCAGAAGCCGAACAGCTCGGGCAGAATGGCAGACAATTCGTCCTTGCCAACTTTGATTGGAACGTGGTGACGAAGAAGTATCTGGCATTTTTCAAAAAACTGATAGAGGAGGGGGACATGCAGTGAAACGCATTGCATTTGTCAATCAACGATATGGCTTAGAGGTCAACGGGGGTTCTGAATATTACACCCGCCTGATGGCGGAACGGCTGGCGAAGTACTATGAAGTGGACGTACTGACCACCAAAGCCGTGGACTATACCACATGGAAAGACTGGTATGTACGGGATGTGGAAACCATCAACGGGGTAACAGTACGTCGGTTTTCCGTGGCACAGGAACGGGCAGTGGATTTTGATGCCTATAATGCGGCTTATCTGGCAGAATGTGAACAGGGGAATTACAGCCGAGGTGTGGAAAAAATCTGGTTTGAAAAGCAAGGACCATATTGCCCCGAATGCATTGCCTTTATTCGGGAGCATAAAGATGAATACGATGCCTTTTTATTTGTCACGTATCTGTATTATCTGACGGTTGCCGGATTGCCGGAAGTGGCAGAGAAAGCGATTTTCATTCCGACTGCTCACGAAGAACCATACTTGCATTTTAAGACGTTTGAAAAGCTGTTCCAGCTGCCGCAGGCGTATGTTTTCCTGACGGAAGAGGAACGGATGCTCGTGCGGCGGCAGTTCAAAACCGCTGGAATCCCGTGTGATGTGCTGGGAACAGGGGTAGATATTCCGGATTATCCGCCAGCCTCTGCATTCCGGCAAAAATACCGGATTCATGACCCGTATTTGATTTATGTCGGTCGGATTGATGAGGGAAAAGACTGCCCGACCCTGTTCCGGTACTTTATCGAGTTCAAGGAACGCAACCCCAGTGATTTGAAGCTGGTGCTGATGGGAAAAGCAGTCTGCAACATTCCGAAGCATCCGGATATTATCCCATTGGGTTTTGTTTCCGAAGAGGACAAGTTCAGCGGACTTTCCGATGCCATTTCCTTGGTTTTGCCGTCCCAGTATGAAAGCTTGTCGATTGCTGTGCTGGAGGCGATGGCGTTGGGTGTTCCGGTGCTGGTAAACGGGCAGTGCGATGTTTTGAAGGGACACTGCACAAAGAGCAACGGCGGACTGTATTACCGGAACTTCTTTGAATTTGAGGGGGCGTTGAATTATCTGTTCTCGCATCCGGATGAATATCAGGAAATGCAGGAAAATGCCTATGAATATGTTCTGGAGCACTATGACTGGGATGTGATTTTAGAGCGATTCCGTGTCATCATTGAAAACGTGATAGAAGGGCGGACATAAGAGCCATGGGAATTACAATTTGCAGCGGGGTTGGATTTTTAGCAGCCGTAGGCTGTGCCGGATTGTATGACCGGAAAAGCTCGTTTTTAAAGCCGTTTGTCTGCGGAACTGTGTTCTATTTTTTCTGTTATATTCTCTGGAGCATGCTGTTGTTTGTCCTGAATCAATTCACCCTGTTTCGAGCGGTACTGGGAACGGCTGTGGTGCTGGTGGCACTGCTGACCGCAGCAGCCTTACTGCTTCGGCGAAAACATGGCACGCTGCTTCGGCTGCTGCACTGGGATGAAAGTATTCGAACGGTCTGGATTCCGCTGGTAATCGTATTGGTGGCATTGCCATTGATTCTGATGAAGAATGAATTGTTTGGCATGGGACAGGATCAGGGTGTTTATCAGGTGGTTGCCATCAATCTGATGAATGGATTGACCGACCGGCAGCAGGATTTTGCAGAGTATTATAACTTATCGAGTGCCGACCAAACGGAATTTGCGGATGCCGTCCGGAATTATCTGATGGGTTATGACATTGTCCCTGAGGAATATCCGGACACCATATACGACCGGAACATCAGTCCGGTTTCCGGCATCTATCACGGCATTCCAACGTATGCAGCAATGCTGGCACTGTTTGGAAAGCTGTTTGGCATTTCCCATATGATACACTTGGAAACAGTCATCTGGGTTTGCATGATTTTTCTGGTGTCATTTGTCTGTCGGCAGATGCAGTGGAAACGCTGCACGGAGTTTCTTGCCTGTGCAGTCTGTGCAGCCTCTCCCATTGTGATTTGGGTGGCGAAATCTTCCCTGACCGAACTGTTCTTGGCAGTGATTTTGCTGGCGTTTGTACTGCTGATTACTGCACCAAACCGCAGTCATGGGCTTTCGATTTTACCGGTGGCAGTGTTTGCCTGCTATCATGTTTCGATTTATACGATGATTCCATTGTTTGTGGTGCTGTATGGAGCGTTGTATTTATTCCGGAGAAAGCGGGAATATGCCGTTTTGATGCTGGCAACGATTCCGCTCTATCTGGCAAGTTATTTTGCAATGCGACACGTTCAGCCGTTCTACACCATGAACAACTATCGGGATTTGTTTGTGGGCGGCATTACGGTCTATAACATTACAACCGTTGTCACAGTGGTTTGTATGGTTGCCTTTTTGATTTGCGGCGTGTACTGCTGGATTTTGTCCAGACGAGAAAAAACCTTTGATGCCGCATCCTTTTTGGAGCAGGCACAGCAAAAGCCTTGGGTAAAAGTAATTTTTATTTTGTTTTTGCTCATTCCGGTTATTTATGTGCTGCTGAAAGTCTTTTCAAGGGGCATGGTCGGAGAACTGCAGTATTTGACGCTGACGGGCTATGCCATTCAGACAGGCTTTTTCCTCCTGCCAATTGTCTACATCATTGCCTTGTTCCGGATGAAGTTTGTACTGGAAAAGCCGGAAACGATGGTGCTGTATGCGATGTTTTTGTATTGCATTCTGGTCTATTCCGCATTCCTGCGGTTTGAGATTCAGTATTACTATTATTATGCTCGTTACCTTGCACCGTTTGTACCGATTGCGGTGCTGTTTGCAGCGATGATTCTGGACAAGTACAACTGGAAGTTGACCGTACCGGTTTTAACTGCTGGGTTGCTGGTGGTTGCTCCGTTCGACAAGTTTCTCTCCCGTGCAAAAGATGATACTCGCATGGAGTGGTCGATTTTGATGGAACTGGGTGAAAAAATCGAAACGGGAGATTGTGTTGTTGTGGATACCGATTTGATGCCACAACTATATTTGCCATTGCGGAGCATGACCGGAGCAGCGATGTATCCGGAACTGGAAAATGCTGTGGAACAGGTAGACGATTTGAGCGAAGAATACGATACAGTTTACTATCTGACGACTGACACAGCGATGTTGCAATACAGTGATTCTTACCGTTGTGTTTACCGGAACACTGCCCATCACAGCGAGGATGACTTGAACCATAATGGCAAGCTGTTTCCGATGGCATTGGGCTTTTTGAAATACGAAGAGCCGGTTTGTCTGTATCAGTATACTGCAAACCGGATGAGTTACCGAGCAGCAGACTGCTATGAAACAGAATATGTGGGCTTTGGTGCACTGGAAGGCGATTTCTGCTGGTCGGTTGCAGAAGATGCCTCGGTATTCTGTACGCTGCATCCAGACAATTATTTGATGCAATTTGAAATGGGCTGTACCATTCCGCTGGAACAGCTGGGGAAGAAAGAATTGACGGTTTCTGTCTATGTCAATAATGCGTTGGCTGGGGAACTGGTGATTGATGAGAGTAACAACGGCGGAACGCTGTCGTTGCCGATTTCCTCATTGTTGTTGCTGGATGATACACAAAATCAAGTGATGTTGCGGTGTGAGCTGTGGAATGCGAGCACAGTAACACCAAATGATAAGCGGCAGCTGGGCTTCCCGTTGAAGTCGCTGCGGTTTATTCGTAAATAATCATTTTCATTTTTCGATGAGAAAGGAGCACTGCCATCATGATGCAGGTAGAAGTAAAAAGTGGAACGATGACAAAAGACGAGATTCAGTATTACATTTTGCTGGTCAAGAAACGCTGGGGCACACGATTGCCGGCAGATTTGCGATTGATTCTGGAAAAGACAGATGCTGAAGTACAGATTACTTTTGATCCGCCGATTGATCGGCAGGTTTACCGGAGTACAGATTATCTGGTGAACGATGTTCAGAAGTTGAATCGAGGAAAATTTGCGGAACATGCAGATAAAGTGATGCATGTAACTGCAACTGTTTAAAAAGAAAGGGGCAACGAGAATGATTCGCTGTCCCTTTTTGCAGTTGCATTCCCAACAAGAATATGATACAATAGAACCAACCAATCAAAAAGATAAAAGGAGGCGTTCTTACGATGCACATTCTCAAACACCTACCCAAACAGGACGGCTGCCGGATGCCGGCAGAATTTGCTCCCCATCTGGGCTGTATCATGATTTGGCCAGAACGAACCGATTCTTGGCGAAATGGTGGCTATGCTGCCCGTGCAGCCTTTACAAAAATTGCAACTGCCATTGCAGCATCCGAACAAGTCACCATGCTGGTCAGCAATCAGCAATATGAAACCGCAAGAGCCATGCTGCCGCCAGAAGTTCGACTGGTCGAATGTACCACCGATGATGCTTGGGCAAGAGATGTTGCCCCGACTTTTGTTCTGCGTCCGGATGGCACTCGCTGCGGGATTGACTGGGGCTTTAATGCTTGGGGCGGTCTGGTAGATGGCTTATATTTTCCTTGGGACAATGACAATCATGTTGCACGGAAAGTCTGCGATTTATTCGACTGCGATTGTTATGACCTGCGGCATTTTATTTTAGAGGGCGGCAGCATTCACAGTGATGGAGAAGGTACAATTCTGACGACAGAAGCTTGCCTGCTCAGTGCCGGACGGAATCCGGAATTGTCAAAAGAAGCGATTACACAGATGCTCTGCGACTGCCTAGGAGCAGAGAAAGTCATTTGGCTGCCGTGCGGCATTTATCAGGATGAAACCAACGAACATGTGGATAATATCTGTGCTTTTACAGAGCCGGGGAAAGTTGTGCTTGCTTGGACGGACAACCCAAATGATCCACAGTATGCAATGTCCAATGCTTGCTTACAGGTACTGGAACAGGAAACAGATGCAAAGGGTCGTAAAATTCAGGTGCAGAAGCTGCCGATTCCGTCTGAACCCATCTGCATGACAGAAGAAGAATGCAGCGGTTTGGACTTGTGGGACGGGGAACCGACTCGCACACCAGGCGAACGCTTGGCAGCGTCCTATG
>UMJI01031212.1_pt1 | contig 34216 bp, 31 predicted proteins | sample 1965991 | NCBI WGS metagenome assembly UMJI01 (sample SAMEA4836140, study PRJEB28245) | human gut metagenome | biome: gut microbiome; material: fecal sample | place: Denmark | collected 2008
GGATTCGAACCCACGACCCTCAGGGGGCATCATGATTTCGAGTTTTATCACCGTCTGTTACTTACATGGTTTCTCCTGTCAGTTTCAGTCAGCCTTGTACGCCCGCAAATCCGCATAAAATCTGGACTTTTTTGAAAAAACGCCCGAAAATACGGAGGAATCGCCCATCGGTTCCAATCAGCGATTTTTCCGCTTTTGGAAAGAACTGCGGAAAGAACGGAAAGAACAAAAATGAAAAGGCAATACACGGACAGTTCGAATGTCGGCAAAGCTTATCAAGATATGAGGTGTATTGTCATGAAAGAACACGCAATCAACTGGGACGCCGTTCCCGATGTGATCACGAAGGATCAGCTGTATCGCATCTGCCATATCAGCAAATCCACCGCCCTGTACCTGCTACAAAGCGGGAAAATCCCCTGCGAGTACACGGGCAGAAAAACACGCTGTTACAAAATCAAGAAAGAGGATGTCATTGCCTATCTGGAAAACCGCAAGGTGTTCCCCGAAAGCTACTCCGCCCCGGCGGGCTGGTACAAGGGCGATTACACTGTCCAGATGGAGGAACAGGTTCCCCCAATCGTGCGGGAGCATTTGCGGCTATATTATACCGAGCTGCTCTCCTGCTATCCTGATGTGCTGACCACGCAGGTAGTTTCCAAAATCACCGGCTACGGAAAAACCGCCATCAACAACTGGTGCAATCAGGGGCACATCAAGTCTTTCCGGAAAAACAACGTCAACCACATTCCGAAGGTCTATTTGGTGGAGTTCTTCTGCTCTACCTACTTCCGCACCATCACCCGCAAATCGCCGTGGCACATCCGTACCCTGCAAGGCTTTTCAAGCTGGCGGAAAATCCGTGACCTGTACACGGCAGACAGCGAAGGAGGTGCGGAGTAATGGCAAATTTCTTAGAAGAGCTGTACTACGGAAATGTTGATCCGCAGGCCAGAGGTTACCGAAAGGGCAGTCATAATCTTAAGGTTTCAAAAGACATCAACGAGCTGGAAGAAAAGCTGACCGAGAGATTGCAGGGCGAAGACAAGGCGCTGTTCCTTGACTTCTGCAATGCCTACGGGGAGCTGATGGGCGAAACCGGCCTCGATTCCTTCCTCGTCGGCTTCCGCCTCGGCGCAAAAATGATTTTTGATACTTTTTGCAGCGATGACGCTCCGTTTGAAAGCTATCTGAAAGATTAATCTAAAATGAGCCTCCTTCCAGCGGAGCGTGCCGTTGGAGGCTTGTTTTATACCCGATAGGGTGTATTACGACTTTTTGTTCATATATTTGTACCTTATCGGGTATAATATTATGGAAGGCAACTTGACTTTATACCCGTTAGGGTGTAAAATATACATGGATTTGTGCAAGGGAGGCTATCGTACCATGAATAAGATTGCCGCATTTATCAAAGAAAACCGAAGAGCCGCCGGACTGACACAGGAGGAGTTTGCCGCACGCAGTGGACTGGGGCTTCGCTTTGTCCGGGAACTTGAGCAGGGAAAAGAAACGGTTCGGATGGATAAGGTCAATGCCGCTCTTGCCATGTTTGATATGGAAGCGGTACCCGGCAGAAAGGATGACGAATAGCAGGGTAAACTGCCATTTTGAAAATCGTACATTCGTAAACACAAACCTCCTTTGGTATAATGAGCGTATCAAAGGAGGTTTTACTATGAATAAAACGATATTTGAACAAATTAGCGACACATACACCATACTGGGCGACTACTGTCTGCCTGATCTTACCTTACCACCCGAAGAAGAACGCCACATCGGCGTGTGGGCGCATCGCCGCAGACAGTACCTAAAGCAGCACCATAAAATCCTGTACTACAATCTGCTCACTTCCGGCAAGCTCCGTTCCCACCTTGCTGATGTTGAGAAAGAAGCACAGTCCCTTTTTCTTCGGCTGGTAAAAGAGTATGCTGAAAATGAAGGTGTTACCGAACAGCTTAAAGTGGAAAATCAAATGGAGTGGGTAAGGAGGATGAATAACATTCGAGAACGTGTCAACGAAGTTGTAAATGCAGAGATGATTTTCACATAGAAATCATTGAATTGACAAGCGGGTGCAGGAGTTTGGATTCTTGCACCTGTTTTGTTTTCTAATCGCAAAAGAATAAATTAGTCAATCGAAATTTGCCAAATCATACTTGACTAATTTTAATTTTGTGTTATACTGTATTCAGTTATACTATAAGCAATGCGTGTCGCTGAGATGGGAGGATGTAATCCATGTTTATCGGCAGAGAGCATGAACTTGCGGCGCTGAATAAGTTATACGCATCGGATAAGTTTGAATTTGTTGTCATTTACGGTCGCCGCCGTGTCGGCAAAACGGCGCTGATCAGCCAGTTTATTGACAATAAAAATGCAATCTATTTTATGGGTGTTGAGAGCAATGCCAAGCAGAATCTTGAAAATTTCAGCAAGAGCATTCTGAGCTTTAGCACCGGCATGGAGGCTGAAACCTCTTTCTTGTCCTTTCAGGCAGCTTTGGAATATGTGTTCAAGCTGTCCGCAAAAGAACGGATTGTTCTTGCAATCGACGAATATCCCTATGTCGCCCGTTCGTCGAAAAGCCTTGCTTCCACCATTCAGCTTTTAATCGACCAGTACAAGGATACTTCCAAGCTGATGCTGATTCTCTGCGGCTCATCTATGTCCTATATGGAAGATCATGTCCTCGCTTACAAAGCGCCGCTTTACGGCAGACGGACGGCACAGATGAAAATTCTCCCATTTGACTTCGAGGAGACTTGCCGGTATTTCAAAAATTTCACCGATGAAGAGAAAGCCTATGTGTACGGCATCGTCGGAGGCACACCACAGTATCTGCTTCAAATGAGCGATAAGCTGAGCATTGAGGACAATATCAAAAACACATTTCTGAATCCCAACTCCGCCCTGTTTGAAGAGCCGGAAAACCTGCTCAAGCAGGAGGTACGGGAACCGGCGCTCTACAACGCCATCATCACGGCGATTGCCACCGGCGCTTCCCGTATGTCGGAGATTTCCGGAAAGGTTGGGGAAAGCACAAATATTTGCTCCGCCTATGTGAAAAACCTGATCTCCCTCGGCATTATCGAAAAAGAGACGCCCTATGGTGAAAAGGCGTCCCGAAAAGCGGTCTATTCGATTGCGGACAATATGTTCCGCTTTTGGTATCGTTTTGTGCCGGAAAACAATTCGATCATCGCCCGTGGCGCAGCCGAATTGGCATACAAGCGTATCGAGCCGTATCTGCCCGATTATATGGGCAAGGTGTTTGAGGAAATCTGCAAGCAGTATCTCTGGAAGCTGCTGCTCTCCGGCGAATGTCCGGTGGAGTTTTCCTCTCTCGGACGCTGGTGGGGCAACGACCCAAAGGAAAAACGTCAGGCGGAAATCGACATCCTCGCCGAACAGGATAAAAACACTGCCCTTTTCGGCGAGTGCAAATGGACGAATGAGAAAGTCGATCTCGGCGTTTTGGAAACCCTTGTAAAGCGCAGCGAGCAGTTCCCCTATAAAAATGTCCACTACTACCTCTTTGCCAAAACCGGCTTCACCAAAGGCTGCACCGACCGTGCAAATGAGATGGGGAATGTGACGCTGGTGAGTTATAAAGATATGGTGAGCAGATAAATAAGGGCAGCAGTGGTAGAAAATCTTTCTGCCACTGCTGCCCTTACAGCTAAATGTATTTGTTCAAAACTTTTTAATACTTGTGCTTTTTAAAAAATAAATTTTGAAATGCAACTTTTCTGAGCATCGCTAAGATTTTCGATTTTTTCATTAAATGTAATTTCACTCTGATCTATACTGTCCACACATGGCTTTAGCCAGTCAATCTCCTCAAAAGAAAATCCATATCGCAATAGCCATATCTCAGTTGGATCTTCTGTCCCGTATTTAATCAACTTTGCCAATCTCTCAGCACGATTATCTTGGTATGTGATAAAGTATTGATGAAAAATTGCATAAAACAAATCACTAAGCTTAAATCCAATTAGTTTATCAAGAAAATCGTATGTATCGTAGACAATACGGTCATAATCTACATCTTTTCCCTTAGTTTCAGCAGGGAATAGTGGATAAGCTCGTAATTCTTTGTTTGGAATATCATTGTACCCTGCAATATATCGAACTCTCAGATTATCTGCGTCTTTCTGATGTCCTGTTTTCGACAAAAAACGCCTCTCTGCAACTTTTGAAACATAAGCATATCTTTCTTGGCATATTTTACTGAATGTTTTTCCGTGTACTTTCCAGATCATAATCTTTATTGCTGAATCGAAAACATACGTCTCCGCCGCAGTTAATTCTCTTCCTAAATATTGCTTATACAAACAATGAAAGTCCTCATAAACTTCTTTTGAAACGGCATTAGGTAACACAAATTCTACACCATTAAACATCATATCAAGTAAGGTGGGAACAACTGTTGTTACGCTATCTGTTTTTAATTTTTCCAAATCTTTGTTTGTTAAATTGTATTCATCAGAGAATTCACCAGTATTAATTGCTTCTTTATACTCCTCATACTTTTCGTCCATTTTATCATCTGTCGTGTCTAATCGAGACTTTGGAGAAAGAGTATTCTTTTTTCGATATACTTTACGGAATCTGCTCATCGCATTTGGACGTAATATTACACTACCGTAATCGAATTCTGGCTTGCTTGTCGAACGACCTGCTCGTCCAATTAGATTTTTTACAGAGAGAGTTTTGCTTTCTTCAAATCTGTCAAGATAAACCACATCAAATGGCATATTGATTCCTTGTTCCAATGTAGAAGTTGCAAAACAAATTCTACAAAAGCCCTGCTGTGTAAAGCGCTCCAGTAAAAGCCGAGCTGTTAAAGGCATAGAACCATGATGAATAACAATACCACATCCTAATTTTTCTAGCATATCAGAATTGTAAAAAAATTTATCGGTTGTTGATGCGCCAATATAATCTTTGAGTTCATCTATTATCTTTAAGGCATGTGGACTATCGATTGGGCGACACATAGAAATATATTTTTGAAATTGATTATATATTTGCTTGTTATAAATATGTGCTTTAGGAACGTAGATTAACACACTGCCCCCTTTTTTTAGTGCAACCTCAATAGGATCAAATGCCGCCTCTAACTTGCGCGTCCCAAGCACTTTGGGTTCGCTTCCAAAGTGGTAAAATTTTTGAGTAGCTGTGTCGTGTGTATAAAAAATTTGACCAACATTTTTTAGTTCATAATTACTATATGCCGAAGTTGTGTTAATTATCTCAATGCCGTTTTTCTGCATTTGTGCTTCTGGGTTTTCAACAAATGGGTGTGCGAAAACAAATTTTGCATTGGGAAAGTCCTTTAATGATCGTCTTACAATACTGTCAAAATACAGGCCACGAACGGAGTGCTCATCACTAAGCTGTGCTTCATCAAATAGAATAAGGTCAATTTTTAACCAATCTTTATTCTTAAACAATTCTCTTGCTCGTTCAGGAGTTAATACGAAAATATTTCTATGAACATGTTTTGTATTAATTCTATCAACAAAAGTTAGAATGTTTACTGTTTTGTTATCCACAATATTACTCAAACGATCAAAATATTCATTGATCAACGCCCTCGAAGGGACAATAACCACCACATCATTTGAGCAGGATGAAATAAGATTTCTAAACACGAATGATTTTCCGGTGCTTGTTGGTGCCGAGAAACTAAAATACTGCAAATTCTTTATCTTTTTAAGAATATCTGCCTGCATAGGGGTATAGTCATCCCCAAATTCATCTTTAAGATGCTGATGATATATCTCAAAAACAGACCCTACAAGACTCTCTACTTTTGGATGTTTAAAAAACAGGCCCATTGTTTCTATGATATCTTGTTCAAACTTTTCAAAATATTTAGGTTGAAATAATTTAAAATAGGAGACAATCTCTAGTATTACAGCATTATTGGGCCCATTTTTATAAATCTCATCTTTAACATAGTTGATGATCTGATCCAAATCTTCCCCACTGCGAATCTTTGCAATAATATAACCTTTTTCCAATACAGTGTTCATAAGTCAACCGCCACCAATATTATTTCTTCATATTGAAGTAGATGTTGAAAATCGGTTCGTTTAACAATACTTTCTATAATTTTGTCTGTTCTGGTACTTTTTGCTGAGAATGCGGCAGAGAAGCCTTTTGTTCCGTCAGCAGCTTTTTGCAGAGCTAAAGAAGTACAGAAAGGCTTTAATTCCGGAAGGTCTTCGATATCCTTCCCATCTCTAATAAATTCAACAATTTGCGGAAGTGCCGATGAGTATGCTGTTGTTTTAGTAACATACTTTGCTTCCCCGAAAATAACGGTGTCCGTTATCTTGTTTTGCGAATGAAAATCGAATCCGGGATTTCCAGAGCGTTTCTTCCCAACAAGTTCTGCGAGGGGGATATCCAGATAGTCTAATTTAGCAATTAGTGTTTCCCTAGCCAGCTCTGACACAACATACTCTCCAGCATCTTTTGTTATACTGTCATCAATACATTGGTCAAATTTGTTTTTTATATCATCTATAGTTTTCTGCGCACGTAAAGCGAATGCCTTCTTTTCATAGTCTTGATCGAATTTACTAAGCCAAGATAAGTCCATAAGTACACGCAAAATATCCGCTAATGTTGCGGATACATCTTCTGGATCTATTCTGAAAAATTGAACTTTAGCTGGTGAATACTCCGATAGTACTTTATGGTCAGTTATCTTCAAGGTCTTCACCTCATTTCAAAATACTGCTTAATACAACCCAATCATCGCTTTCGATATCCTCGGAATAGCTGTCCATACAGATACACAGTTCCTCAATTTTTTCATCATACCGAACAATACCGCCTTTTAAGCCATAGTGGGCAAGGTAGTCTTTCAGCACCTCAAACTTTTTCGGCGTGTAAATATCAATATCCTGACTGTTTCCACTCCGGTCAAAGCCGCCTTTCGTTTCAACGATCCAGATTTCATCGTTTACACCTATAATATAATCCGGGAAAAAATTTTTCTGTTTTCCGGAGTTATCGGCGTATACAATCGAAAAGAATTCGCTGCCCTTGTCGCCGTTTTTATATACCCACTGTACGCTTTCCGTCCGTTCGCAAAATTTTTCAAATTTCCGTTCGGCCGAAGAACGCGGTTCGGCGGAAGAGAGGTAGTTTTGATATACATTCTTCGACATGACCGTCTGCGTTTTTGCCGAAGAATCAAAAGTAAACATACAAGCTTGCGGAATGTGAAATTTAACCTTGGATATATTTTGAAAATCCAGACGCATTTGAGCAAGCTCCGCCGCCATCGCTTCTCGTACACTGCGGCGCAGAAGGTCGGCGTTGTTGATGACAAAGGCATATACCATTCGAGGGTCCATGGCAAGAATTTTCCGGCTATAATTGAAATTTCGGTCAAACAGTTTGCGGATGATTGTATTCATATAGGAATATTCCATTCCGATTTCTAAACCGATTTTACCGATTTTCTGGTGATATTCCCGCCCGTGCGTATGGGTGTTCAGCTTTTCCGTTACGGCAATTTTGTTCATATCGTCCTTGCCGAATGTAAGCGTCGCCGTTTCGCCGGAAATAGTATATCGTACAATATCTTCGCTTAACACGAAGCCATGCGCTTGCAAACGTGTAGCGTTTTCCTCTTTATTGCTGCCGGTGCCAAACTTTGTTTCGAAATATTTTGCCACGGCAAGCAGCGCTTTTTGCGGGTCACGGTTGTCAGAAACCATCGTTCTTTGTTCGCTGGTAAGCGTGATTTCCTTATATTCATTTTTCAAAAACAATGTGCACGCATCCAGCGCACCTTTGCCCAAAGACTGTTTTACGCCTGCCGTAAATTTTTCATCCAGCGTATAAAGATAACAGCTGTCTAAAAGATCACTGCCATAATGCATGGCTTCCGGCATACGGCGAATGCGCCCAATCGTTTGAATCTCAAAAGTTTCATCCATGTTATCCCGAAGTTTCACAAGGATATGCGCTCTGGGGCAGTCCCAGCCTGTCGCCACCGCCTGCTTGATGATAACGGCAATCGGCTCAGCGTCGTTATGTTCAATATTCTCCAGATTTTCGTGGCGGTCGGATAACCATACGGCAAGCTGCCGGTTTTCATATGTAACGCCATGCTGCTCAAACCATCGCTCCACCTCATCCTGCAGCACTTCCGATTTGTTCGGTATCTGCACTACGATCAAAGGGTTGATATTGCGATGAAGATTAAGAAAAGCGGCACGCAGATCCCGTTGCTTTTGGTAGGCACGTTCCAACAGGAAATCAACCTGATTTTCCGTTTCCACCGTTTGCGGGAAGCCCTCGTTGATGACTAGCATTTTCTTGATAAGTCCTGCGGCAATTACATCTTCCTCCGGGATCTCAATGATCTCGGCATTTTTTATGCCTTTCGGTGTGGCCGAACAGCGAATGATTTTTTCCGTGTGGAAATATTGGATGATCTCGTCCGCTTTAACCGTGTTGTTCTGATGACTTTCGTCCACGATTACCACGAAATGCAAGCCATCATTCAAGGCATGCTGAATATGCTCTAAAAAATTGGTGCGTTCGCCGTCTTTCAGAGCATTGTTGCCTTTCTTCGTCAGCTTTTCCCAGTTGATAAAGCAACTGTCGTTTTCTTCGAAGCCCGCTGCCATTACGTCGGAAAGCAGCTTCGTCTGCGAAGCGTGGATATACTTGTCCATCTTTGCCTTGCTTTGCTCTTCCAAGTTGCCTTTTCCGGGAGTCAGCCAGATGAAAACCGTTTTGGGGAAAGACTGTATGTACTGATGCATAAAGTAGGTCAGTATAATGGTTTTCCCACTTCCCGTGGGACTTTTGAGGATAATGTCACGGGCAGGACTTTCCAACGCCTCAAACAAGGCTTTTACAGCATTGAGCTGAAAATTTTTTAATTCCATATTTATCTCTCCTGCAAGTCCCGATAGTAGTAATCGGGAATGATGCTGATTGCAATATTGTGGGTTTTCAAGACTTCTTCCTGCTCGCCTGTGGGTAGCAAATCATGCCCCATGTAGAGCTTTTTGCATTTGGGCAGTTCGTCCAGATGATTCACAAACTCATCCAATTCTTCTTCGGTCAGCACGATGGTGATTTCCGCATTACCGGTAAAGTTGACGCCGTTTTCAAGCTCGACAAGTTCTCGGATATGTTTGAGCAGCTCGTCGGCATATTCGTAATACAGGCGCTCGGAGATTGGAAGATACTCCACCTTATAATATTTCAGGCTGGCGGCGTATCCTTCCTTGTCAATCACACGCTTGATGCGCTCGTATGTCACATCACGGCAAATATTGTTTTCGTTGTTGGTGCAGAGAATAAAGCGACGGTTGCTATGCTCGTTACTGGCATTGTATTTTAGTACAGCGTGACCAAGTGTTCCGCTACCAGCAAAGAAATCGAGAATTATACTGTTATCTTTTGAACCCATCTTAATAATTCGTTCAATAAGACGTGTAGGTTTGGGATTAGTAAACACCACTTTACCGTCGAAAATAGATTTTAGTTCACGTGCACCTTCTTGGTTATGCCCGACTTCAGCACTCGTCCACCAAGAGTCAGGTGTACGCCCCTGTTGAACTTCTGACAAATAACGTTTCTTGCGAGGGAAAGAAGTTCCGTCCTTACCAAACCAAATTTTGTTTTCTGCAATCAAAGTACGCATATTATCTTCGGAGTACACCCAATGCTTACCCTCGGGAACATTGAAAACTTTACCTGTTGGTCCTATTACATCATAATTGCCATTTGTACGTACTTCGTTTGCAACCAAATCTCCCGATTGCCAAGGCCCTCTTGGATCGTTATCGGGATTTTTATAGCGGCTATTCATTTCGTCCGTTCTGTCAAGAAGATTAAATTTAAGCAGATCAATATTTTTGGCATATACAAAGATGAAATCATGATTTACGGATATGTATTTAGCATCATTTTTTATGCTATGAATTTTTTGCCACATACAAGTTGTAACAAAGTTTTGCCAACCAAATACTTCATCGCAAATTAATTTAAGAGCGGCAAATTCATTATCGTCAATAGAGATGAAAATACATCCCATAGAAGATAGCAGAGTTCGAGCAAATTCCAAACGATGCTTCATAAAAGAAGTCCATTTAGAATGTCGGTAATTATCCCCGTTATCAACCAAAGCATCTGAATATGTAAAACCGGTGCTCATTGTGTTGTATGGCGGATCTATGTAGATAAGATCAATTTTACCCTTATGAGTTTTTTCAAGTAGTTTCAGAGAAGCAAGGTTGTCTCCCTCAATAAGGAAATTCATCTGCCCGCCATTATCGATGAACAGGTCTTTCTCTTCGGTTAGCACCGGGGTATGGGTATCCAGTACCTCGTCGATTTCCTCACGGTGCTCCTCGAAGACAAGCCCGTATTTCTTGCCGTTCACATCTTTCTCAAGGTCGGAAAGATAGGAAAGCAGATTGCCCGTATTTTCATCTTGCGGTGCAGCAGAAATAAAAGCTCGTATTTCTTTGATTTTATTCAGCAGATCTTCACGCTTTTGTTTTGATATATTTCCTGTTTTGCTTTCGTCAACAGATGCTTTTGCCTCTGTTTCGCTTACAACACCACCATCTTTTTCAACATCAAACACTTCATCCAACCATTCGTATATACCGGATTCTTCCCAAAAATCATTTACCCCTAAAGCATCTAAAGCGTTATCCTTTACTTTATCAATGACCGGACTACCAAGAAACATCAGGATAATGAGCAACCAACGAATTGCTAAAAACCACTTCGACTTTTTAACATTGTCCCAAGATTGTGTTATAGAGAAATCTTTCTTCGCTATAATTTCGCCAAACTCTTCAGCAATGTCTTCGTCCGTAATCGTTCCGTCATCATACATTTCAGCGACACTGCTAAAGTCAATGTTCTTCAATATGCTCTCAGATAAGAATTCGTATTTGGGAAAAGCATCGACAATACTTTGAATTGCCGACAAGTCAATATCTGCCATTACCTTCATCGCTGGGATGCTGCTTTGAAGTGCTGCCATCATAGACTGGTTATATACGTCTTCAAACATCCTTGTTTGTTCCAAAATAGGAGCATACAGATTATTAATGTTTTGAACAGCTGTTGTAAGCGGAGCAATTGAATCCTGATATGTCTGAATGGCTGTTGTTATACCAAGAGTCGGAACTTTCACTGCGTCAATTGTTCTTTGCAATTCCCTCATAGTAACAGCAAATGCACTATTATTAAATTGTTCCTGCATCTTTCTAAGTGCATCAAATGCAGGCGTGTTAAAAAAATCACCAAAATTATTTTTGCTCATACTTGTACTCAATTCCTTATAATTCTTCTGCTATAAAGGATGCATACCTCTCACAGAAGTATCTGTCGTCGATACTTTCCATAGAGACATCTCCGCTGTTGATATTATCCATTAAGTTGTTTTTCAGAAGATGTTTGACTTCAATACCTTTAATCAGGCCGTGTTTCATCGTCATTTGTTATCCATCATTCCCAAAAAGCCCATACGTCCTATAATAACTCAGCATCGCCTGAAGTTGCAGTTTATTGGCGAAAAGCTGGCGGTAGGTGACGGTTTTCTCCTTGCCCTCGGCTTTGAGCTTCGCCATCTTTTCCGTCGTATCGTCGTACTGCTTGAGAATGGCGGCGAGCATATCTTCAAAGGCTTTCAGTCTCTGTTCGTCCATGTTGCGTCCCATTATTTCTCGGCCGCAACGCCGGATTTCATCCAAGCGTCCACTTCGCTTATCTTGAATTTCCAAAGCCTGCCGATCTTTGTGGCGGGCATTTCTCTTTTTGCGATCCATGCTAAAACGGTGTCTCGGCTGACGCCAAGATATTCGCAAATCTCTTTCATCGAGCACCAGCGTTCTACATTCAAATCCATTTTTCGCCCTCACTTTCGGGTAGATATAAAAATACAGCATAATTATACAGCAAACTGAGAAGAAAATCAATGTTTTTTGCCGATTTATAAGGAATAGAACAGTTTATTTGGATAGCTACCCCGAAAAAGAAGCTGCTCCAATCGGAACAGCTTCTTTACTTTGTCGGCATCACCTTTACAGTTATATCCCTGCCCGCCACTTCCGGCGGGCAAATTTTTTTGCCTTTTTTCAAAATTGCCGTCCCCAAACACCCTTTCCAAGGGAGAACGGATGGGGGCTTTTTGAGACAAATAGCCTTTTCAAAAAATTTTTTAAGATTTAGGGGGTGCAATTGGCCGCTCTCTGTGGGAATAAGTGAAGGGACTTTTTGAGCAAGCAGAATCAAGACCCTCTATCGAAAAAATTTTTTTCAAAATTTTTGTAAAAACAGGGTGCGTTTCGGCTTCTCAATTCCAAATAAGTGTAGGGATAAAAAATTTTTTGAGATTTAGGGTGTGCATTTGGCTTCTCTCAGTGGGAATAAGTGAGGAGGTTTTTACAAACAGCAAAATATTTTTTGAAACAGGGTTGGAATTGGCCCCTTCCCAGTGGGAATAAGTGAAGAGACTTTTTGAGGGAAGCAAAATAAAGCACCCGCAACCGAAAAAATATTTTCTCCTTTTTTCCGTGAAATAGGGTGTCATTTGGCTTTGTAATTCCAAATAAGTGAAGGGCAAAATTTTTTCTCAAAAAATTTTCGAGAAAAAGCTCGGAAATGGGTGTGCATTTCGCCCCCCTTTGTCCAAATGAGTGAAGGGGTCTTTTGCAAAATAAAAAATCTTTTCAAAACACCCGATAATTTTGCTCTTCCCAGTGGGAACAAGTGAAAGGATAAATTTTTATAAAAATTTTTGAGGGAAAGCCCGAAAATGGGTGTGCATTTGGATACCCCTTGTGCAAATAAGTGAAAGGGTATTTCAAATTCTCAAATATTTTTCCCGTTTAGACTTGCCACTTGCCGCTTTCCAGTGGGAATAAGTGAAGGACTCTTTCACAGCAGCTGAAAATTGAATGACCGTCCGAAAGATACAAACCGCCATGACTTTGCCGAAAGGCAAACGAGCGCCTGAGCTGAAAAAACGACAGCTTGGGACTGCACAGCGCCCGCCGACAAGCGGGAGTGCCTGTAGGAATCTTAGGGTGCAACGGCGGCGGATACCGGCAGCGCAGGATTCCTCAACCGGTATCCGATTTTACATAGCTGTAAAGGAGGAATGGAAGCTATGAAAAAATCGGAGCTCAAAGAGCTTTATCAGATGATGTTTCCGGAATATCCGGACATCGTGACCGTCCGGCAGCTTCGGGAAATGCTGGGTATCAGCCGACAGCTTGCCTACGATCTCATCAACGATGGTGAATTGCAGGCAATCAAAATCGGCAATAGTTTCAAAATCCCGAAAGTCAGTGTAATTAACTTCGTGACCGAAGAGAAAAAGGAGGTGAAATCAAGTGCCTGAAATCCTGCGGCTTACCCCGTCCCAGCGTTCAAGGTGCAACCGCCTGATCAAAAGGCTGTGCGCCAATTATGACGATGGCAACTGCCTATTGCTGGATGACGGCGAGCCCTGCGTCTGTCCACAGACCATTTCCTATTCGTTGCTGTGCCGGTATTTCCGCAATGCGGTTTTACCCGCAGAAAAGGAACTGTATGCGGACATTTTCAAACAGCGTACTTATCACTGCGCCGAGTGCGGAGCGGCTTTTGTGCCAAACTCCAACCGGCAAAAATACTGCCTATCGTGCAGCAAAAAGGTGCACCGCAGGCAGAAAAACGAGAGCGCCAGAAAGCGTAAAGCAGACAATTAGGGACCCAAAAACGCCCTATTTTCAAGGCCTTTTTGACACCAAATCGGGATATATAGGGTAAGAATACTAAACCCTTCGATTTCGGTGTTCTAACTGTCCGAATAACAAAAACGAAAGGATGTACTTATGAAAAGAAAATTAGTGACCGTGGACGCAGAAACTCTGCTGGCCACACCGATGAGTAAGACCATGTTCATTGTCGATGGGCTGATCCCACAAGGGGTGAATGTCTTGAGCGGAGCCGCCAAAATCGGCAAAAGCTGGCTGATGTTGTGGCTTGGATTGCAAGTGTCTCAAGGACTACCCGTTTGGGGAATCCCGACCATGCACTGCGATGTGCTGTATCTCTGTTTGGAGGATACACAAAGACGAATTAAAGACCGACTTTTCGATTTGACCAATGATCCGCCTCGGAGTTTCCATTTGTCTGTAACCTGCGGCTTGATTGGAAACGGGCTGGAAGAAGAAATCATTAACTTCTTGGAGGACTTCCCGAAGACAAAGCTGGTGATTATCGACACGCTTCAAAAGGTGCGGGATTCCAAAGGCAGCACCGGGAAAACGGGAATGTACGGCAACGATTACGACGACATTTCCTCCATTAAGCGGATCGCAGATGAGCACGATATTTCCATTATTCTCGTCCATCATCTGCGAAAACTCAAGGACGGAGACGATCCGTTCAACGAGGTGTCCGGCTCTACCGGCATCACCGGAGCGGCGGACACCAATTATGTGCTTAAGCGCAAACGAAGCAGCAGGGACGCCACCCTTCTTGCCTGCGGGCGGGATGTGGAATATCAGGAGCTGACTCTGCGGTTTCAAGACCTGAAATGGGAGCTGGTGGAGCGCAAGAACACGGAAGAAATCCGCAAAGCGGAAATCCCGCAGTTTCTTTTTCGGGTAGCGGAATTTATGAAATCCCGCACCGAATGGGTAGGAACTGCCACCGATTTGATTGCAGATATGGCGGAAACCGAAACCACGCCCAATGTGGTAACCAAGTATTTAGGACAGTTTTCAAACGAGGTACTGGAACCTGCCGGGATTGAGTACCGAACCAAGCGGACAGGGCAAAGCAGGCTGATCAAGTTCATACGGCATGACGGCGGTGACGCAAATGACGGGGCAAACGATATATAGCGAAAAGTGTGTCACAAGCGTCATTACCGTCACAATTTTAAGAAAGGATTTGATGTTTATGAGAAGCAAAACACTTGGAATCAACATAAGAGTAACACCTGCCGAGAAGGAGAAACTCAGCGAAAACGCATATTATTGCGGACTTTCTCTATCGGAATATCTGCGGAGGTTGGGACTTGGAAAAGATGTAAAAGCCGCAACCGATGAGAAAATCTACAAGACTTTTCGGCTTATCCGACAACTGAAAAAGGATTTTGAATCACTCGAAAGAAGCGAAATCCTCCATCGGATAAGCACGATAGAGGATTTCCTAAAGTAGATAATACAAGACAGCGGTTTTAGGCTGCGTTATCTTAGCGAGCAGACCGTTTATACTCCCAAAAGTCGTAAAACGGTGAATCTCGTTAGGGCGCACCCTAATACCCCGTAAAGAAAGGATGAAAAAGATGAAACGAAGAGTTAAAAAGCAATTCTGGCTTTCCCCACAGGACGCCAGAGAATTAAAGCGCAAGGCAAAGCTTTGCGGAATTACAGAGACAGCAGTGATCCGCATCCTGTTACACGGCTACGAGCCGAAGGAAAAGCCGGACGCAAGATTTTATGAAGCAATGCGCCAGCTTTCCGCCATCGGCAACAACATCAACCAGCTTGCAGTGAAAGCAAATACACTCGGCTTTATTGACACGCCGATGCTGAAAGCGGAAGCCCTGCGCTGGCACAAGTTTCAGGCGGACATCGAAGCGGTGTTTCTCCGCCCCGGTGAAAGCAATCTGAAATGGCAATAGAGGAGGCAAACACAATGACAAAACGAAAATCTGATTTTACTTTACAAATGAATTCATTAGATGAGCTGTTTTCCTCACAGGAGGAACGGGACGATGCAAAGCTGGAACGGGTGAAAGAGATTCCGCTTACTGAGCTGCACCCGTTCAAAGAGCACCCGTTCAAAATCCAGAACGATGACGAGATGAAACGCCTGATCGATAGTATCCAGAAGTTCGGGACGCTTACACCGGCGCTCGCCCGCCCTTTGCAGGAAGGCGGGTACGAGCTGATCTCCGGACACAGAAGGCTGGCGGCGTGTCAGGTGCTGGGTATCGAAACTATGCCGGTCATCGTGCGGGATATGAGCGACGATGAAGCAGTGATTGCCATGGTGGACGCCAACCTGCAACGGGAGCATATTTTGCCCAGTGAAAAAGCATTTGCCTACAAGATGAAGCTGGACGCAATCAAGCATCAGGGTATATCTTCGTCCCAACCTGGGACGAGGTTATTGAGAAGCGATGAAAAGGTAGCCTTGGATGCTGGCGAAAGCAGAAATCAAGTCCAACGCTATATCCGCTTGACTTACTTAATTCCCGAACTGCTATCGATGGTAGACGAAAACAAAATTGCTTTTAACCCTGCGGTGGAAATTTCGTACTTAGACAAAGCCGAACAGCGGGTATTATTGAACGCAATGGAGCTCAACGACTGCACGCCGTCCCACGCACAGGCAATCCGCTTAAAGAAGCTTTCGCAGGAGGGGGCGCTGCAAGACCAGACGATTTACGATATCCTCGCCGAGCAGAAGCCCAACCAGCAGGAGCAGTACAAATTCAAGCGGGAGGACATTCGCAAATACTTCCCAAAAAGCTACACGGACAAGCAAGTCTGCGATACGGTCATCAAGCTGTTGGAGCAATGGCAGCGCCGACGGGAACGGGACAGGGATAGTCGCTGATTCGAACCGAAAATGTGTGTGGAGCACGACCTTCGCACAATGGAAAGAACGGCACCGGCAGGGTACAATGGCCTTGTCGGTGCCGGACTGTCCGTGAATGCCAAATACAAAGAACGGAGGTAAAACAAATATGGTATCAGGACATTTACAGGTTAAAAAGGGGTACTACTACGCCGTGCTGAGCTTCTACGACAGCAAAAACAAGCGGCACGTCAAGTACATATCCACCGGACTTCCCGAAAAGGGAAACAAACGAAAGGCTGAAGCGGAGCTTGTGAAAATTCGCAACGCCTTTGAGCCGCCCGCAGAGATCGGTGAGCTTTGCTCCAATATGCTGTTTGCCGACTATCTGCTCGGCTGGCTGGAAATCGTCAAGGTCAGGGTGAAGCCCACCACCTTCGGCTCCTATGAGAGCATGGTGAAGCAGACCATCGAGCCGTATTTCCGGAATAAGCCGATCACGCTGAAAGACTTGGAAGCAAGGCACATCCAGCAGTTCTATTCCGAAAAGCTGAAAACCGTCAAGCCCAATTCCGTGATTCACTACCACGCTGTGATTCATCAGGCGCTGAAATACGCCATGAAAACCGATCTGGTGGCACAGAACGTGGCGATGAAGGTAGACCGTCCCAAGAAGAATGATTTCCAGCCGGTATTTCTGGATGCGGCGGAACTTCAGCACTTATTTGAAGTGGTCAAGGGGACAAAGCTGGAGCTTCCTGTTTTAGTCGCCGCCTTTTACGGTTTGCGCCGTGGCGAGGTACTGGGGCTCAAATGGGACGCCATCGACTTTGAGCGGGGAACGCTGACCATCAAACGGACGGTAACCTCCGTCAATGTGGGCGGTAAAACGCAGATCATCGAGCAGGAGTCGGCAAAAACCAAATCCAGCATGCGCACCCTGCCGCTGGTGGGAAGATTCAGGGAATACTTTGCGGAGGTCAAGGCGGCGCAGGAGCTGAACAAGCAGGTCTGCGGCAACTGCTACAACTACGAATACGACGGCTTCGTGTTCGTGGACGAGCTGGGCGAGCGGATGAAGCCCGATTACCTGACCTCTCAATTTCCCGCCTTCATCCAGCAGCACGGCATGAAAAAGATGCGCTTCCACGATCTCAGGCACAGCTGCGCATCCCTCCTGCTTGCCAACGGCGTGCCGCTCAAGCAGATTCAGGACTGGCTGGGGCATTCGGATTTTTCCACCACGGCAAACATTTACGCCCATCTGGATTACAGTTCGAAACTCTCCTCGGCGCAGGCGATGGTGAGCGGAATGCCGCTTCCCGAAGCGGGCGATTTCGGCAGCAGATGGGAGCAAAACGCAGAAAAAAGCGGGAAATAAAGCGAAAAGCTGTTCTTTCCAAAATTTATGGAAAGAACAGCCCAAAACCGGGTGATTTTTGAAGCGGGCGAAAAAAAAGAAAAATCCAGAAACCCGCATGGTTACTGGATTTTTCGATGGCGGAGAGTGTGGGATTCGAACCCACGTGCCCTTGCGGACAACCGCATTTCGAGTGCGGCTCGTTATGACCACTTCGATAACTCTCCCTCTATGTTCAGCCGCCGTTTTTCCCCGCCTTTTTTCGATAGAAAAGGGCTTTGGAAAGAACTGACGGAAAGAACAGCAAACTTATTCAATTTTCGAACCGGGTAAAACCCGCATGGTTACAAGGTTTTTGGTGGACGAAACGGACAGCTCCCCGCAAGATTTCGAGTCATGTCCGTTATGACCACTTCGATACGTCTCCGAATATTGGTGATTTACCTTGTTTATTGTACTTGTTTTTTGTGTGATTGTCAAGCAAAATTACACAAATTTGTAAATTTTAAATTTAATCCGTAAAAGCATAAATAAGTGTCTGCGATTATTATATGAATACTTATGCTTGATTTTGCGGACATTTTTTTGAAAATCATGTACGAAAAGATTATTGAAACAACCATACTCAAATTATCAATCGGCACAACTGCACTTGCGGGATTGTCTTGCAAGACTTTGTAACAGCAGAGTCATGAACAGCCCTGTTGCAGCATATGAAAGGCAGATATAGGCAAATTTATCTTTTGGATTTTATTTACAGCAGACGGTTTTCCTTTTGCAAAAATAAGCAACCTAGCAATTATGAGCAACGCTTATGCGGATTGCTGTTCCGAAATTTGATTAAGTTCCTTCTATGCTTTTAGGGTGTATTTTCCGTTTTTGATTATAACAAAATCCTTTGCCATAAGTCGGTGAAGAAGTTGCTTCGATTTTTTATGACTTATTCCGAGAAGTTCGGAAATTTCTTTTGAAGTTACCGTAATGTTGTCAGTAATGTATGAAATTACGGCATCCTGTCTGTCTGTTTCAATATCGGGACGATTTTGTAAAATTTGAGTTTTAGTTGATTTGCTTTCAGGAACAAACGAAAGCTTTAGGGTGATGCTTTCGGGGTTGAAACTTTCTTCAATGACCGGCAGAACAAGTTTGTGACTTTTCCAAACGGAGAAAATATTAGAAATACCGAATCCGTCGTTACTGCCGATTCCTATCAAATTAAACATACGCATAATTGCCGTGTTTCTGGGGTCGGATATACCGCCCGCTCTTGCGGCGTCGAGTTCAACTCTAAATCCGCCTGGATTGGATATTGTAATGCTTTCATCATCTTTCATAATAACAACACCGTTTGAACCATAATAGTCGGCATTTATAAGGCAGTTTGCAAGAGCTTCCTGTAAGGCAGTTGTAATCGGTGTAATGTCTGATTTTATGTTTGCTGTCAGTTTTATATCGTATGAAATTTTTTCAAAGACCTTTATAAAGAAATCATAAAGGTTTTCACAGTCAGAATTTAAATCTGATGAAATAATTGTGTGTTTATCATCTTGTGTTGTTTCCTTATATTCAAGACAATAGGACGGGTATTCTTTTTTGATGAATTCTGACCTACCGAACATAAGAAGTCCTGCGGCTGTAGGGTGAAACAAAAGGTCTTCCCCTACTCCGATTGCTCCTATTGCCTGCAAGAAATCTTTATCCGACAAATTTTGAAGCCGATTATTTGGCTTAACATTTGACATTTTTATTCGGTAGCTATGGAGCGAATCGGTATTAAATACGGAAGCAGTCATGCATTCGATGATATTCATATCCTGTGTTTTAATCTCGGAATCACGCACCATAGCGTTAATTTGGTCGAGTGTGCAACGGTAGTCACCCTCGCCGTTTCTTCTGTATGAATTATGAATACTGCCGTCAAGATACACGGGACGGTCAAATCTTTTGGCTTTTGGCACTGTAATAACGATAATATGCTTTTCTTCAATTTTTTGCACATAAACATCATCATATGAAAGAATGTTTGTGCTTACTTTTTGAATATCGTTTGCTATCTCCCAAAATTCCTCAATAAGTTCATCCGGATCGGGAAGATTTACGGGATGAAGCGATTTGTCCCTGTATTCTTCTACACCTAAAAGTATAATTCCTCCGAGTGTATTTGCAAAGGATGAATATGTTTCCCACAAGCTTTTAGGTAATCCGCCTGTTGCCTTTTTGGCCTCTATTCGATTGTTTTCTCTGTATTTTTCAATGTTGTTGAGGTCAATCACATTCATCTCCCCTATTACTGTTGCGGTTATTCTTTTTATATCAACGGTTTTGTCTGCTAATAAAAGCACCGCAGAAAAAATCTACGGTGCAATTTAAAGATTCGGTTGAAAATCAGTTTTCTCTTCCGAGAAGGTAGTCAACAGACACTTCAAGAATATCGGCAAGTGCAACAAGCTCAACATCTGTCACGAAACGAATCTGACCTTCAAGCTTTGAAAGTCCTGACGCATTCATATCGACGCCGTTAACCTGTAATTGGGCAAGAAGCTCCTTTTGCTTCATACCTTTCTGCTTTCTTACAGCCTCAACCCTGCTTCCTACGAGGTTTCTGTCTCCAAGTTCCTGTTTTCTTAATCTCATTTTTACTCTCTCCCAAATCGTTTTAATTCTTTTTTAAAATTCTTTAAAAACATTGTGATGTTATTATAATACTAAAAAGGAAAAAAAACAAGGGCTTTTTGTAAATAAATTTAAAAATTTGAAATTTTTTCGTAAATTTGGTTACAAATTGAAATATAGTAGTTATAATGCACTTATAAATAGGTATGCTTTTAATGATATTATACAATTAGCACAACGCATAATTCCGACTGAGAAAGAATAATTTTCCTTAATTTTCTGAATAGAATTAATATTTATGAAATGGTTCTATATCAGAAATAACAATTACAAAATATTACAAACAAGAAATCTAAGTTTCAAAAAGAAAAACGCTCTTAATAAAAAGAGCGTTTTAATCTTATTTTTAATTTGTTTATGCTTTAAAAGTACCGTTTTCAATGTCTGTAATCATTGACACACGGTTTTCGTGTCTGCCGCCTTCATAAGGTGTGTTAAGGAAGATGTCAGCAAATTTAACAGCATCTTCTTCGCTTGTAACTCTGCCGCCCATACAAAGAATATTTGCATTATTGTGTCTGCGAGTCATTTCAGCACAAAATTCGTTTGAAACAACTGCGGCTCTGATTCCCTTTACCTTGTTTGCGGCAATTGAGATACCGATGCCTGTACCGCAACAGAGAATGCCTGTTGAGCATTCGCCGGAAGTAATTGCAGTTGCTACCTTGTAGGCGTAAACCGGATAATCAACGCTTTCTTCGCTGAAAGTGCCGTACTCTTTGTATTCAAGTCCTTTTTCATCCAGATATTTTTTGATTGCGCAGATAAGGTTATATCCGCCGTGGTCGCATCCGAGTGCTATCATTTTGTTCTACCTCCAAGTTTTTTATTAAGCTCACGCTGTGCCTGAGGCAAGCGGAGATATACCGGCATAAGCTCTTGTGCCGAAACGGTTTGTCCGTTATTAATCATTTTAAATGCAACAAGTGCAGTTGAAGACGCTCTCTGATATTTAAGATTTACGGGAGCAGACTCTGCATTTATAATTTCATTACCGATGTATTTACAGGTAATATCGGTACCGTCACCTGCTATGATGATTCTTCCGTCAACAGACAGCAGTTCGTTTTTTAAGTCATCAAGTGATAATGCTCTGTCATCACAAAGTCTGGTAACAACTCCGTTTTTAATTTCAAACAGTGCATTGTATACCTGTGAACAGCGCGCGTCCATTACGGCACATACAATACAGTCGGTTGAAAGGAAATTATAAGCCATACTCTCAAGTGTTGAAACCGAAACACACGGTATATTATTTGCAAAAGCAAGACCTTTTACTGCCGCAACACCGATTCTTACTCCCGTGAATGAACCCGGACCTGCGTTGACAGCAATTGCGTCAATATCGGATATTTCCGTTTTTGTATTGTCCAAAAGCTGTTCAACCATAGGGATGAGCGTCTGGCTGTGGGTAAGACTTGTGTTTATGAAAGTTTCACCGATCAGCTTGCCCTCTTCTGAAAGTGCAACAGATGCAGCTGTTGCAGATGTGTCAACAGACAGAATTTTCAAATTTCAACACCTTCAATTTCAAAGATTCTTTCGTCATCGCTCTCCCCTTTTTCAATCGTTATTCTGATTGCATTTTCGGGAAGTGCGCCTTCTATATTTTCACTCCACTCAATTACGAGAATGCCGTTGTCAATGTAGTCAAAAAATCCCGTTGAGTACAAATCATCCCATGAATTAACTCTGTACATATCAAAATGATAGATATTGTACTTTCCGCTGTATTCGTTTACAAGGGCGAAAGTAGGGCTTGACACACCGTCATCAACACCGAGGGCTCTTGCCAGTCCTCTTGTAAAGGCGGTTTTGCCCATACCGAGTCCGCCGAAAAGGGCTATTACCTCTGTGCCGTGGAGCTTTTTTGCAATTTTTTCGCCGATTTGCTCGGTTTCATCGGCACTGTGAGAAATCAATTTAACCATATCAGAAAAGTCCGCTGATTTTGCCGTTTTCATCAATATTAATTTTTTCTGCGGCAGGAACTTTCGGGAGTCCCGGCATTGTCATAATATTGCCTGTATAAATTACTGCAAAACCTGCACCGTTTGAAATTGTTACATCTCTTACTGTGATTTCAAAATCCTTTGGAGCACCGAGCTTTGTAGGATCATCTGAAAGCGAATACTGTGTTTTTGCCACACATATGGGAAGTTTGTCTCCGCCGAGTGCCGCAACTTCCTTGATTGCTTTTTCTGCGGCTGTTGTGTAGTTTACTTTTGATGCACCGTAGATTTCCTTTGCAATCTTTTCAACTTTTTCCTTGAGTGTGAGGTCGAGTGAATAGAGCGGTTTAAATGCAGACGGCTTTTCACAAGCCTCTACTACCTTATTTGCAAGCTCTACGCCACCTTCTCCGCCTTTTCCGAATACATTTGAAAGGGCAAAGTCTGCACCCTTTGAAATGCAATATTCTTCAATGTATTTGAGTTCTTCATCAGTATCTGTACCGAACTGATTAATCGCTACAACTACGGGAACATTGTACTTTCTCATATTGTCAATGTGAACACCGAGGTTTACAATGCCTTTTTTGAGTGCCTCAATGTTTTCATTTGAAACCTCTGACTTTGGAACGCCGCCGTTGTATTTTAATGCACGGCATGTTGCCACGATTACAATTGCCGACGGAGCAATGCCGGCATATCTGCACTTGATGTCAAGAAACTTTTCAGCACCGAGATCCGAGCCGAAACCTGCCTCTGTAATACAGTAATCGGCAAGCTTTAATGCAAGCTTTGTTGCTCTTATGCTGTTACAGCCGTGAGCGATATTTGCAAAAGGTCCGCCGTGCATAATTGCAGGAGTACCCTCAAGCGTCTGAACAAGGTTAGGTTTGATTGCATCCTTGAGAAGTGCAGTCATTGCTCCCTCTGCTTTCAAATCTTTGGCATAAACGGGTTCACCGCTGTATGTGTATGCAACAAGAATGTTGCCGAGTCTTTCTTTAAGGTCGGAGATATCATTTGCAAGACAGAGAATTGCCATAACTTCCGATGCAACTGTAATGATGAAGTGATCTTCCCTCGGAACACCGTTTACCTTACCGCCAAGACCGATTGTGATATTTCTTAATGCACGGTCATTCATATCAAGACAACGCTTGAAGAGAATTCTTCTCGGATCAATGCCGAGTGTGTTGCCCTGCTGAATGTGGTTGTCAAGCATTGCGCAACAAAGGTTGTTGGCTGCTGTAATTGCGTGCATATCACCTGTAAAATGAAGGTTGATGTCCTCCATCGGAAGAACCTGTGCATAACCGCCGCCTGCGGCACCGCCTTTAATTCCGAATACAGGACCAAGCGACGGTTCACGGAGTGCGATGATTGCCTTTTTACCGATTTTAGCCATTGCCTGACCAAGACCTGCAGAAGTGGTGGTTTTGCCCTCGCCTGCCGGTGTTGGGTTGATTGCTGTTACGAGGATGAGCTTTCCGTCAGGATTGTCCTTTACACGGTCTGCAAGTTCATCAGAAAGTTTTGCTTTGTACTTTCCGTAAAACTCAAGCTCATCAGCAGAAATCCCAAGCTGATTTGCAATTTCTGCAATAGGCTTTAATTCTGCACTCTGAGCAATTTCGATATCAGATAACATAATATACCTCCGAATCAAATTCATGTTTTTATTATTATAACAAAATGCGAAACTTGTATTATTCTGTATTGAAATTATACTTGATATTGAGAGCGTAATTTAATATAATTATAGGGTAAAATTAATTTCAAAGGTTGTTTTGGGTGAAAAAAGTTATTACAAATATTTATGAATATTTCAGACAGTGTGACGCAGTGTTGTGGCTGTTGACCTTGACCGCTGTTGCTTACAGTTTTCTTTTGATTGCGAGTATGCAACGGTCGGGCGAATACAGTTATCTAAGAACTCAGATTATCGCTGTGTCTGTCGGTCTTGCGGCATCGGTGTTTATATCAATTGCCGATTACAGATTTCTTATACGAAAATGGTATATTGCCGCAATAGTTGGAATTGTTCTTGCCGGACTTGTGTTTGTGTTCGGAGTTCAGGTTAGCGGAACAGATGATACGGCATGGATTAATCTTCCGGGCGGATTTTCAATTCAGCCGTCTGAGTTTATAAAAATCTGTTTTATCATAACTTTTTCAAAGCATTTGTCGTGGCTGAGAGAAAAGAAAATGATTGAAAAGTTTTCAGGAGTACTTTTCCTTGCACTTCATGCAATGATACCAATGGCAATTATTCATATTCAGGGTGATGACGGTACAGTTCTTATATTTGCACTTATGTTTTTGGTTATGACATTTGCGGCAGGAGTTCAACTGAGATATTTTGTCATTTTCGGAGGATTGCTTGTGTGTGCAATTCCGATTATATGGAATGTGTTTATGAATAAAGAGCATCGCAACAGGGTTCTTGCTTTGTTTGACCTTGACGGGAATGCACTTACAAATTACGGTTGGCAACAGTATCAGGGTAAGGTTTCAATTGCAAGCGGCGAAGCTTTCGGAAGCGGACTTTTTAACGGACAGCGTGTTGAACATTCAATCGTCCCCGAACAGGAAAACGATTTTATCTTTACCGTTGTAGGAGAGGAACTCGGATTTGTCGGATGCATGGCGCTTTTGCTGATTTTGTTTTTTATTATATTAAAAGTGATTTTGAATGCAAAAAATTCAAGTGAATTTGAAGGCAAGTATATCTGCTACGGTGTGTTTTCAATGATAGCGTCGCAAACAATTGTAAATATAGGAATGGTGCTTGGATTTCTTCCCGTAGTCGGAATAACCCTTCCCCTGTTCAGTTCGGGAGGTACTTCGGCTTTGAGTACGCTCATTAGTCTTGGTCTTGTACAGAGTGTGAGATATCACAATACTGACGATATGAACAAAGCTTTTGTAAGGCGAGGCAGTTCAAATCGAATCAGAATGTAATTTAATACAAATAAACTAAACCGCAGACATCAAAATGTCTGCGGTTTTTATGGGTTATTTTTCGCTGATGCTGATTGTGATATTTGCCTTGTAGCTTCCGCTTACCCAACAGGTGTCAGTACCGCTGAGTTTGAAAGTAACAGGCATCTGAACCGAGCCTACTGTTCCGCTCTGATCCGAGGTGTCAATTACACCTTCAATATCTGAGCTTTTAAGGCTTTTAAGTTCCTTTTCACTGCCGATTACGGTAACATTCATACTTGTCTGTGTTACATCGGCTTTGTATTTTGAAGAAAGACCGCTTACTTTGAATGAGTCAACGGTAAAGGTTTTCTTGGACAGACCGCTGAGGTCAAGTACAAGCTTTGCGGAGGTTGAGTTACTGATATTTTTGCAGTCACTCGGGATGTTTATTCCCTGCGTATCGTACTTATAACGCTTGTTTGAAAGTGTTGCAAAATCGATTGACTCAAGCTTTACGCTGTCTGTATTGTCAAGCACTTCTTTTGGACCTGCAAGCAGAATCTTTGAAGGCTCAACCGTAAGCATATCATCGTTTAAATCAAGACCTTTGGGTTTGTTAATAAACTCAGGAATTACATTTACCGTCTTTTCGGGGAGAACGGAAATTGTAGCCTCAACATCCGTAAACTCCATTGTAAGAAGCTCGGTGGAGATTTTATTTCCTGCTTTATCATAAAGCACAATATTTGCGGTCGTTGTGGTCGGCGCATTTAGTGTACTGTCAAGTTCTGCCGATGCCGAAACCTTTGCAATTTTGGCAATCTCTGTTTGAGGTCCTGAGATTGTGATATTCTTTGATGCAAGAGAAGTTGACGCATAGTACCCGTCGGCAACCTTGTAAACAACATTTTCCTGAATCGGAAAACTTGTTTCACGCTGATAATCAACAATTACATTGACATTTGACGGCGTAACGGTTGAGATAATCTGAAAGTTGGCACTCGGGTTGGCTTTTACGGCTGAAAGCGAAAGCTGATAAGTTCCTGCCGAGTCAATTCCGTTTGTAGCACCTGTAACAGTAATATCCTTTGTTCCGATAGAACCGAGAACGGCTCTGCTGCCTGTTACGGTTACCGTGGCAGTCTGCTCCGCATCACGGAATACCTGCAACCCGTTGTTATCGAGCTGGTCAGGCAATTCAATCTGAATGGGAATATTGCTTATTGTTACGGTTGTATCATTTGTTGTACCCATACTCATATAAACCCATGTTATTGTTGAGATTACAAGGGCGAGTATAATCAGAAATTTGTTATTCTGAAACAGTTTGTTGAGAGAGAGTTTTTTCTTTTTCATTTTTCAGCCTTCTCTCTTTTTGAACTTTTCGGGTTCTTCTGAAAAAACTTTTTGGGCGGTTCATCATCGTCATAGCCACGATCATAGATGAGAAACTGTTCAAGCTTTTTGATTAGTTCTTCTCTTGTAAACTCACGGAGCAAAATACCGTTTACCGCAAGAGAAATTACACCTGTTTCTTCACTTACTATAAGGACAACAGCGTCGCTTTGTTCACTGATACCGAGTCCTGCTCTGTGTCGTGTACCGAGATTGATATCTACATTACGGTTTGATGTGAGCGGTAAAATACATCCTGCTGCAAAAAGTTTTCCGTCACGGATAATGCTTGCACCGTCATGCAATGGTGCTTTGTTAAAAAATATATTGCCGAACAGAGCTACTGATGTTTCGGCATCAATAATTGTGCCTGTAGCGGCTATATCGGAAAGCATGGTTTCTCGTTCAAACACAAGCAAAGCACCTGTTTTTGAACGAGAGAAAAGAACTGCTGTGTCAGCCGCATCTACGATTGACTTTTCTACAGCCTTTTTCCATTCATCACCTTTGTGGTGCTTAGTAAATATTTTTATATATTTTTTATAGGTGTTGTTGCGTCCCATCTGTTCAAGAGCCTTTCTGATTTCCGGCTGAAAGATGATAGCAATAACAACAACTGCTGCCTCGAAAAATGTTCGCAACAGGGATGAAAGCATAACAAGACCAAACAGAGATGAAAGAAAATACACTACCAGTAGCATAATTACACCTTTGAGAAGCTGAACTGCTCTTGTTTCCTGAATAAGCTTGAACAGTCCGAAAATCAACAGTGCAATTGCAAGAATATCGACAATATCTCTTAGCTGTATAGTCTTGATAATGGAAAGAATGCTGTTAAATATTTCCAATCTGCTTTCCCCTTCCTTTATTTTTAAATTCCTCGTTATTATTCTAACATACTTTTGTTATTAATTGCAACCTTTTTAAATTGTTTTTTTCTGTTTATTGTTCTTAGAAATACGACTTACGGCATTTGCAAAATATACAACATCATTTTTTGTTGTAAATGCCGATACAACAGCTCTTACGGTTCCTGTATCCTGAGTGCCGAAGCTTTTGTGTGCAAGGGGCGCACAATGGAGTCCTGCTCTTACGGCAATGTTGTAGCTGTCATTAAGAATTTTTGCAACCGTTTCACTTTCGGTATTTTTAATATTAAAGGAAATTACAGGAACGCTGTGACTTTTCTCAGGCATTTTGGTGTATAACATTACATTTTCCGCTTTTTCAAGCCTTTTGTAGAGCATTCGTGCAAGACTTAACTCGGAATTATATATTCTGTCTGTTTTTTTGTTCAGGACAAACTTTATTCCTGCATTAAGCCCTGCTATTCCCGGAAGATTCGGCGTTCCGCTTTCGTACTTATCGGGTAGAATTTCAGGCTGATTGAGGTTTGCGGAATCACTTCCAGTTCCTCCCTGAATAAGACTGTCCGGAGTTGTTTCGCTGTTTATAATAAGCAAGCCTGTTCCCATTGGTCCGTAAAGCCCTTTGTGACCTGCGGTGCATAGAAAATCAATGCAACTGTCAGAAAGGTTGATATCTGCTGTTCCTGCACTTTGTGCGGCATCTACACAAAAAAGAATGCCGTTTAATCTGCAAAGAGCGCCTATTCTTTCTATCGGAAGTTTGATGCCGAATACATTTGAAGCATGGGTACAGATTACAAGTTTTGTGTTAGATTTGAATTGTTTCCTGAAATTCTCGATTGTTTGCTCATCATCATAAGGGACACATTCGGCAACAGAGTATTCAATCTTATTTTTCTTGAGTGTTTCAAGCGGTCTGACGACAGCATTGTGCTCAAGTGATGAAATTATGGCATGGTCGCCCTGTTTTAATATGCCTTTAATAACTGTGTTCAAAGCCGTTGTGCAGTTAAGCGTGAATATTATATTTTCGGGATTTTCCGAGCCAAAAAGTTTTGCGGCATTATCTCGGCAGGAATACATTATTTCAGATGATTTTACCGACATTTTGTGACCGCTTCTTCCAGGATTTGCTCCGTAGTCGGACATAGCTTCGTTAATCGCTTTTCTTACGGATAAGGGTTTCGGAAAGGTGGTTGCACCGTTGTCAAAATATATCATAAGGTATCAACAGCGGCTGTTCCTTTGACAGCAATACCGTTACTCCTGATAATTTCCAATGCCCTTTCAAAATTTCCCGGGACATAAAGGCTGTATCCGCATGATTTTCGATTGAGGTGTATAGGAGTTCTTACAAGCCCTGATTTAATATTGTTTTTTAAAAGTAGGTTACGGCTCTTCATGGCAAGAGTTACCGAGCCGAATATTATTAAATTATTTTCCATAACTTCCACCCTTTGTTAAATCTTTGTGACATCTCAAAACAATATATCACACTACATATTATGAAAGTAGTCAAAGTTTGGACATAAAAGAAAGCACGGCTTTTATGCCGTGCTTAAAGGTGTTATTTTTCAGTTCATTTTTTCAGAAAGAAGGTTGCCCATGTTGTACATACCTGCTTTCTGATCTTTAAGAAATACTGCCGCATTAACAGCACCGACAGCGAAAACTTCTTTTGACTGAGCCTGATGAGAGATTGTTACAACCTCATCGTGACCTGCAAAGATAACTTCGTGTTCGCCTACAATTGTGCCGCCTCTTACGGAATGAATACCGATTTCGTTCTTTGAACGCTTTCTGCGGTAGCTGTGTCTGTCATAGACATACTGCGGATCTTCGTCAAGCTGTTCCGAAATTCCGTCCGCAATCATAAGAGCTGTTCCGCTCGGAGCGTCAAGCTTGAGATTATGATGCTTTTCAACGATTTCAATATCAAACTGGTTTCCGAGAATTTTTGCAGCCTCTTTTGAAAGCTCAATAAGAAGATTGATGCCGAGTGACATATTACCTGAATAGAAAACAGGAATTGTCTTTGCCGCATCTTCGATTTTTGCAATCTGATCTTTAGAAAAGCCTGTTGTGCAGATAACACAAGGTACTTTGTTATCAACTGCATACGCAAGCATACCGTCAAGAGCTGCAGGATTTGAAAAATCAATGATTACATCAGGTGTTTCGGTTGCCTCGTCAAAAGTCTTGAAAACATCAAAATCATAATTACTTTCACCGAATGCGTCAACACCGAACAAAACATTGCAATCCTCACGGCTCTGAACAGCCTGTGCCACAAAGCAGCCCATTTTACCGTTACAACCGACTATTGCTGTATTTACCATTTTTATTCCCCTTAAACTTCTTGAATTTTAAACGAATCAAAGGTTGATTATTTAACCTTCTTGCTTAAAAGGTCATACTTCTCCATGCAATCCTTGAGGTCATGGTAACCCTGAACGCTCATGGGAACGAGCGGAAGTCTGCATTCGCCTGCTTCATAGCCGAAGAGGTTCATGGCAGTCTTTACGGGGATCGGGTTAACATCGCTGAAGAGTATATGCATAAGCTCAAGATAGTGGAAGTTAAGCTTCTGTGCCTCTGCAAAGTCATTGTCAAGACAAAGCTGACAGATGTCATGCATTTCCTTGGGGCAGATGTTTGCAAATACAGAGATAACACCGAGAGCGCCTAGTGACATAAAAGGAACAGTCTGGTCATCGTTACCTGAGTAGATGTCAAGATTGTCACCGCAAAGTGAACGGATGAGAGCAACCTGAGAGATGTCGCCGCTTGCCTCTTTTGCGGCAACGATGTTAGGATGCTTGCAAAGCTCCTGATAAGTCTTTGGCTTGATGTTACAGCCGGTTCTTGAAGGAACATTGTAAAGAATAATCGGAATATCAACCGAATCTGCAACAACGTTGAAGTGTCTCACAAGACCCTGCTGAGATGTTTTATTGTAGTAAGGAGTTACGCAGAGAAGTGCGTCAACGCCTGTGCTTGCGGCAGATTTTGAGAGCATAACGGCTGTTGAGGTATCGTTACTGCCTGTACCTGCAATAACTGGAATTCTGCCGTTTGTCTTTTCTGCAACGAAAGAAATTGTTTCGCAATGCTCTTTTTCCGAAAGAGTTGCAGCCTCACCTGTTGTACCGCATACAATAATTGCATCGGTACCGTTTTGAACATGAAATTCTACGAGATCGCCGAGAACATCGTAGTTTACGCTTCCGTCAGACTTCATAGGAGTGATAAGTGCAACACCTGAGCCTGTAAAAATGTGGTTAGACATAATTTACCTCCGTAAGTAATCAGTCCATGTAGCCCTCAGCACAAAGGAGCTCTGCAAGAAGAACTGCACCGCCTGCTGCGCCTCTTAATGTGTTGTGTGACATACAAACGAACTTGTAATCATATTGAGTATCAGGTCTTAATCTGCCAACCGATACTGCCATACCGTTTTCAAGATTTCTTTCAGATTTAATCTGCGGACGGTCGGGTTCTGTGAAGTAGTGGAGAAAATGCTTTGGCGCACTCGGAAGATCGAGTTCCTGAGCTCTGCCGCTGTAGTTTGACCAAATGTCAATAATTTCTTCGACAGTAGGTTTCTTTACGCCGTCCTTAAATGACATAAATACAGCTGCTGTGTGACCGTCAGATACGGGAACACGGATGCACTGTGATGTGATTGAAATATCATCGGTTTTAACAATCTTGTCGCCTTCAATCTTACCCCAGATTTTAAGCGGCTCCTGCTCTGACTTCTCTTCCTCACCGCCGATGTAAGGAATAACATTATCTACCATTTCAGGCCATGTCTTGAATGTTTTGCCTGCGCCTGAAATTGCCTGATATGTGCAGGCAAGAACCTTGTCAACGCCGAGTGCCTTTAAAGGATGAATTGCAGGAACATAGCTCTGAAGTGAGCAATTGGACTTAACTGCAACAAAGCCTCTTTTTGTGCCGAGACGCTTTCTCTGAGCGTCAATAATCTTAATGTGATCGGCGTTAATTTCAGGAATAACCATAGGAACATCATCTGTAAAACGATGAGCACTGTTGTTTGATACGATAGGACATTCAGCCTTTGCATATCTGTCTTCGAGATCACGGATTTCATCCTTCTTCATATTAACTGCGCAGAAACAGAAATCAACCTGTGATGCAACCTCTTCAACATTTTCAGCGTCAACAATAACCATATCCTTGTACTTCTCAGGAAGAGGAGCAGTCATATGCCATCTGCCTTCAACTGTTTCACCGTATGTTTTGCCTGCGCTTCTCTTACTTGCGGCAAGAACAGTAACCTCAAACCACGGGTGATTCTCAAGAAGAAGTGTAAAACGCTGACCTACCATACCGGTAGCGCCGATAATACCGACTTTATACTTTTTCATAATAATTCCTCCGAATTAAACAAATTTTAAAAAAGCGGTTGCCTTATTCAAACAAATATTATATTATATGAAGAGATGTCTGAAAACACGACTGTTTGTCGATTATGCAAACTGCTCATAATAAGATAATATATCATTTTAAAAGGGTAATGTCAATTATTTTGAGAATTTTACAGGACAAATACTTGTGTTTTACAAAGATTTTTGACAGAACAGCTTTTAAAAAGCAATTTTAGTTCTTGAAAGGAAATAAAATGAAGACTAGTGATTTTTATTACGATTTGCCAAAAGAGCTTATCGCACAGACTCCGCTTGAACCGAGGGACAGTTCAAGATTGCTTGTGCTTGACAGAGAAAAACAAACTCTGGAGCATAAACATTTTTATGACATTATTGATTATCTTAACGAGGGTGACCTTCTTGTTGCCAACGATTCAAGAGTTTTGCCTGCAAGAATTTACGGTATCAAAGACGAAACAGGTGCAAAAGTTGAATTTCTGCTTTTGAAGCAAGTTGCGAACAACCGTTGGGAAACACTTTGCAAGCCGGGTAAAAAAGCAAAAGTCGGCACAAAATTTTCATTCGGCAACGGCATTTTGCGTGCAACTGTTGTTGAAGTTAAGGATGACGGCAACAGAATAGTTGATTTTGACTGTGAAGAGAATTTTTTTACTACTCTTGACAAAATCGGTCAAATGCCTCTTCCACCCTATATTACAGCCGAGCTTAAGGATAAGGAACGCTATCAGACGGTTTACAGCCATGAACTCGGTTCTGCGGCAGCTCCGACGGCAGGACTTCACTTTACAACCGAGCTTATGGACAGAATCAGGGCTAAAGGTATAAAGATTGCGTATGTTACACTTCATGTGGGACTCGGTACATTCAGACCGGTTAAGGTTGACGATGTTACAAAGCATAAAATGCACAGCGAGCATTACGAAGTCCCCGAAGAAACCGCAAAGCTCATAAATGAAACTAAGAAAAATGGCGGACGGGTTATTGCAGTCGGCACAACATCCTGCAGAACGCTTGAAAGTGTTGCGGCAATGTACGGAGAAATCAAGCCCTGTGAGGGATTTACGGATATTTTTATTTATCCCGGATTTGAATTTAAGGTGCTTGACGGACTTATTACTAACTTTCATCTTCCCGAAAGTACACTCATTATGCTTGTATCCGCTTTTGCGGGATATGATTTTATTATGAATGCATATAAAGAAGCTGTAAAGGAAAAGTACAGATTCTTCTCTTTCGGTGACGCTATGTTCATATCATAGGAGGATTTATGTTTAAGGTAATTAAAAAGGAAGGTAGCGCAAGACGAGGCGAATTCGTTACGGTTCACGGTACGGTTCAGACTCCCGCCTTTATGAATGTTGCAACATGCGGTGCAATCAAGGGTGCTGTTTCTGCGCTTGATTTAAAGAATATAAAATGCCAGGTTCAGCTTTGCAACACCTATCATCTGCATCTTCGTCCGGGTGATGAAAAGGTTAAGCAAATGGGCGGACTTCACAAATTTACAAGGTGGAACGGTCCTATCCTTACCGACAGCGGCGGATTTCAGGTGTTCTCTCTTGCAAAGTTGAGAAATATTAAAGAAGAAGGCGTTTACTTCAATTCTCACATTGACGGCCGCAAAATTTTTATGGGACCTGAGGAGAGTATGAGAATCCAGTCAAATCTTGCATCTACAATTGCGATGGCATTTGACGAATGCGTTGAAAACCCTTCTCCATATGAATATACAAAAAACAGCGTTGAAAGAACCACAAGATGGCTTAAAAGATGCGTTACAGAGATGAAAAGGCTCAACAGTCTTGATGATACCATAAATAAAAACCAGATGCTGTTCGGCATAAATCAGGGCGGTATCTATGACGATTTGCGCGTCAATCATATGAAAGAAATTGCAGAGCTTAATCTTGACGGCTATGCAATCGGAGGTCTTGCCGTGGGTGAGCCTGCAGAAACGATGTACCATATCATTGAAGAGGTTGAGCCGTTTGCTCCGAAAGATAAAATCAGATATCTTATGGGAGTCGGAACTCCAGT
>UMJI01077498.1_pt1 | contig 33912 bp, 26 predicted proteins | sample 1965991 | NCBI WGS metagenome assembly UMJI01 (sample SAMEA4836140, study PRJEB28245) | human gut metagenome | biome: gut microbiome; material: fecal sample | place: Denmark | collected 2008
AGGGTCGAAGAAAGAGTATTGAGCGCACGTATCTACATCTGGGGTAATGGCATGGTAATTATCTTCCGTTATTGGGGGCACATTGAAATATAACTGAACAAAACCCAACGCATCCAGATTTTTCACCAACACATCGTTATCGTCTATCCACAACATTTTCTCCATCATCTGTCCCCATGTCCCCTGTTCTCCCGGGGCGATTCTAATCATATCACCGCTCGCACTCATTTTAGTTGAAATGAAGAAAATCGCATTCTCCTGACTGGCGTTCTGCATTCGAAAATAAGTGTAATAACAGTCGGATATTCTTCGCCGATATTCTCTTCCATCGTTGTGTTCTTATCCACGAACTCCGGTTTTTCGGGCTTCGGTGTGGGCTGTTCTTCCGGCGGAGCTTCCGGGGAGGTGTTTTCCGCTTTGTCGGAACAGCCCAGCGGGGCCAAGAACAGGAGCAAGGCTCCTAACGATAAATAGACACGTACTTTCTAGGTTAATTGTTAAGGGATAAAATTCGTCCTGCAAAAAATATTGAGATCGAACGCCCCCTGAAACAAATTTAACAAAAGCGCTGAAACAACCGATTGTTCTGCCGATCATCGAGGAACATCCGATCACTTCAGATCGAAATCGTCGGCATCGCGCCAGGCGGGAAATTTCTCGCGGAAACGACGCAGCTCGTCCATATCGAGCCGTGCGGTCAGCACGCACTCCTCCTCCCTCGCCTCGGCAAGGGTCTCGCCCCGGAATCCGATCGCCGCCGAATCGCCCGAATAATGCAGCCGGGGGTCGTCCCCCGTACGGTTCACCCCCAATACGTAAGCCTGGTTCTCGATCGCCCGGGCCCGGAGCAGCGTCCGCCACACGTCACGGCGGCTCGCAGGCCACGAAGCGACGTAAATAATGGCGTCGTAATCGTTCCGGCAGCGGCTCCAGACGGGAAAGCGCAGGTCGTAACAAACCTGAAGCAGAAAACGAATGCCGCCGTATTCGACGACGACCCGCTCCCGTCCCGGGGTAATGTCGGCTTCCTCGCCATTGATAGAATAGAGATGGCGTTTGTCGCAGTACGCGATTTCACCCGAAGGCTTCACGAAAAGCAAACGGTTGCAATATCGGCCTGACTCCTCTACGACCAGACCGCCGGCCACAGCCTTGCCCGTAGTTTTCGACCAACGGATCATCTCCTGCACGATTTCACCCGACATCGTCTGGGCGATCCGGCAGGAATCGGGAACAAAGCCCGTTGCGAACATCTCGGGCAAAATCACCAGGTCGGCATCCGCTTCGGCAACCATTTTCCCGGCCGTCCGCAGATTGGCCGCCGTATTCTCCCACACCATGTCGAATTGACACAAAGCTACTTTCAGTTCCATATCGCCATTCGTTTTTTTACTAAAATAAAATTTCCCGTTACTCGCTTCTTTTCATTCGATTATCCTAAATATTTGTCAAGAAGAATAGCAACAGCGAATACAAATGTACTTACAGCTATTATTAAATACATAAAAGGACCTCCAAAAACATTTGGACGATCATCCCATTCTCCATGTTCTTTATAATATTTGTATTCCACTTTATAGAATACTAATATATTTACTATACTAATAATAAATAAAGCTATCATTTAATCTTTTACTTTTAATTATTGAACGAATAATCACAATATATCAAGGGAGGGGGCAGTCATATGATTAGTTAAAGATCCACTTCCCCAATATATACTTGAAAACATCACACCATATACAGCTCCCCATTTATATTTCAAATATAATAAAAGTCCGGTACAAATGAAAATTCTATTCCGAACTACATCGTATCTCACGACAAGACGAAATATTCCGGAACCGCCCCCACCGGCTCCAGGAACTTCGCTCAAAAATTGCTTTCGGCAAAAATAAAACGTACTTTTGTCAAGATAAAACACCCATTATGCTCAAAGCAGGACGCACACAAACCCTCACCGTAAACCGCATCTCGGACTACGGACTCTATCTGATCGACGACGAGCAGAACGAAGTATTGCTACCCAACCGTTATGTTTCTCTGGCCAACAAGGTCGGCGATACGCTCGAAGTATTCGTCTATCACGATTCGGAAGACCGATTGGTCGCCACGACCGAAACGCCGAAGCTGCGCGAAGGAGAAGCGGGATTCCTGCGCGTAGTGGACAAGAACCTGCACGGCGCATTCCTCGACTGGGGACTCGCGGGCAAAGACCTGTTCCTGCCCAACCGCAACCAGCAGGGAGGCGTGTTGGCCGGACGGAACTGCCTGGTTTACCTGTATGTAGATTCGGTAACGGGGCGCTGCGTGGCGACCATGAAATTCAAAAGCTACGTCAATAACGACGTTATCACGGTAAAGCCCCGCGAAGAGGTTTCGCTGCTCGTGGCTTCGGAATCCCCGATCGGCTATCGGGTGATCGTGAACAACCGTCACTGGGGCATGATCTACCGCAATCAGCTCTTCCGCCGCATCGGTGTAGGCGACCGTCTGAAGGGATACGTGACACGCATCACGGAAGACAACCGCATCGACGTCAGCCTGCAACAGCAGGGAGTCGCCGAAGTGCGCCATTCGGCGGAAACGCTGCTTTCGATGATCCGCGAAAACGGCGGTTCACTTCCCCTGAACGACGACAGCGACCCGGCGGAAATCGCTGCACGGACGCAGATGAGCAAGAAAGTGTTCAAACGCTCGCTGGGCATGCTCCTCAAGCGGGGTGCGGTGGAAATCACGCAGAACGGTGTAAAACTGACCGGGCACAATGGCTAAAATACTCACGGCGGAACGCGTATCGCGCGACATATCGGACAACTACGTATTCCAACGTTCGCAACTGGCCTATCACGAGGCGGCGCGGCGAATCAGCGGCGACGTACTCGAAATAGGTACGGGCGCGGGTTACGGCATCGAAATAGTCGCCCCCCACGCCTCCAGCTTTCTCACGCTCGACAAAATCGAACCTGCGGGCGAACGGCCTCCGTTCCCGCACGTGGAGATGCGGCAAGCCGTAGTTCCCCCTCTCGACCTGCCATCGGGCAGTTTCGATTACGTCATCTCCTTTCAGGTGATCGAACACATCAAACACGACATGGAACTGGTGCGGGAAGTGCACCGCGTACTGCGTCCGGGCGGCAAGTTCATCCTGACCACCCCCAATATCCGTATGTCGCTGACACGCAACCCCTGGCACGTCAGGGAATACAATCCCGACCAACTCCGCAACCTGCTCGGCAGCGCCTTTGCGTCGGTGGAGGCCCTCGGTGTTTTCGGCAACGAACGGATCATGGAATACTACGAAAAAAACCGCCAAGGCGTTCGGCGCATCACCCGTTTCGACGTGCTCGACCTACAACACCGGCTGCCCCGGTGGATGCTGCAACTCCCCTACGACCTGCTCAACCGCCTCAACCGCCGACGCCTACTCCGGGACAACGACTCCCTGACCCGTTCGATCACCATGGAAGACTACCGCATCGGACCGGTAGCGGACGACTGCTTCGACCTGTTCTATATCGCGGAAAAGCAACACAAATAAATGATTCCGGCCGGATCGACATCCGCCGGCAATCCGGAAAAAACCATTATAAGCAGCAGCCGGAATCCTCATCCATTTTAAGTTCATTTTACCCGATCCAATCTTAAATCGTTAATTCTCCACGTATCGAACACCAACTCCAATAATATTTTTTGCCTCGCCTCAACAGACGACTTGTTCCAACCGGTAAAATTGTATTGGAAATCATTTTTGAATCGATTCAAGGCTGTATTTACTCCGATATAAAATTTACTATCGAGTAATTTCGTTGCTTTAAACAGCAAATTTTTGACCAAATCCATAGCATTCAATCCCGCCCCTCGCTGATTGATCGTCTCGAAAATTTTCAATGCACTACTCAAATCTTGAGATTCGATTACAACGAGTTCTATCTTTGTCAAGCAATATTTCGCAAAATCTATCAACTCATCAATCCCGGCATATAATTGAAAGTGTCGAAGTATTTTCGTATAGGCATCCTGCATTCGCACTATAGATGGGGATCGCACTCCATTGTAAGGTTGCTCCTGTATCAAGGCTGTCAAATAATCATGACTCTCTTCATACTGCAATTCTAAGCGTACACGGGTCTCTCCCGATTCAATATCAAAGTTATAAAGTAGATTTTCTATAATCTGTAAATAATTTTTCTGAGCGCTGTTCAATGTCTCCTTTTTTAATAAATCTCGGAAAACACACAAAGACAACATAATAGTTGTCAAACGCTGTTGTCCGTCCACGACATCGAAACATCTATCATTATTGGCAATGATGATAGATCCTAAAAAATAATTACGCTGCTCTTTTGCATCGGGACTATATTCATTTTCAATATCGATCAAAAACTGCTCGACCTCGTCATCGGGTTTCCAAACATATTCTCGTTGATAATCAGGCACTAAAAAGAAATAATCCTTCAATTTAGATATAGACTGAACTTTAGCATCGATTTTCATATCTTATGATATAGTTTTTGTAGATTACGTTATACAATTAGATATTATCATCAAACGAATTTTTCAAAAAACGTCTGGGTGCGAGTATTCTACAAATGTACGTCCCATAATTTTCTACTTCGCTTCGTGAAAAGCAATACAAACAATACAAATTTAAATAAAAAATTGGAAAGCAATCGTCAATTTGAATCCGGTACGATCTAATTCCATACAAAAAAGCAGCCCTCTCGGACTGCTTCAGGTAAGTATAACAACCCGATTTGCGAACAATTAATATTCGTCCTCGTTGAAGAGAAAATCATCCTTCGAAGGATAATCCGGCCAAATATCCTCGATCGATTCGTAAATATCTCCCTCGTCTTCGATCTCCTGCAAATTCTCGAGCACTTCCAACGGCAGGCCCGAGCGAACGGCATAGTCGATCAATTCATCTTTGGTTGCCGGCCAGGGAGCATCCTCCAGTTTCGATGCCAACTCAAGTGTCCAATACATAACTGCAATAATTTAAATCATTAACTCACAAGACAATAAGTCCAGGCTGACATACAGCTTCCTTATTATTAGGTTGCGAATATATAAAATCCTGCGAGAAATACAAATCAAAAGAATAAAAATTTCTTCTGCCATTTTTTTTGAACAAACATAGCGATAGGAAACGATCCGCACATTCCGGCCTCGACCGAAAGAGCGGTTTCGCAAAGACCGACAATGTTCGGCGGATCCGCAACCGCACACGATTATTTCCGAATCGCATCGAAAGCGGCCATGTATCGACAGCCCCTGTCCGCATCACGAATTCAGGAATTCGACTGCCGTTATCCGCACACCGCCACTGCCTCCGCCGGATCGTTTCCGACGCGTCTTTCTCAACGGCATTTCAAACGCATCGGCCGAGTCGGGTCCTTACGGCACACGAAAAAAAAAACTCCTCGGCAGATCGTACGAAATTCCGAAAAAAACCGATAAAATCCCGTCACGGAATCCACAGGGTTTCCTCCACGCTGAAATATTCGGTCAGCGTGCGGCCCAGCAGATAGAAATAGTCCGACAGCCGGTTGAGGTACATCAGTACCTCCGGTGCGACGCCATACTTCGCATCGGCCCGAAGCGCCGCCCGTTCTGCTCGACGGCAAACCGTGCGGCAGACATGACACAGCGAAACGACACGATGTCCGCCCGGAATAGTGAACTTGGTAATCGGCTTCACGGAAGCCTGCATACGGTCGATCGCCTCTTCGAGAAACTTCACAGCCTCGGCGTCGATTCCTTTCACCTTGTCCGCTCCGCCTTCGCCCACAGCCAGCGTAGCAGCAACAGTCATCAACTGGGAGGCAATGCGTGCGAGCTCCCAAACACGGGGCTCCAACCCCACATCTCCCCGCAAATGGTCCGTAAGCAGGGCAACGAAAGCGGTCAATTCGTCCACCGAGCCGTAGGCCTCCACCCGTTCGTCGGTCTTGAACACCCGTTCCCCCCCGACCAGCGAAGTGGTTCCCTGGTCGCCTGTTTTCGTATATATCTTCATAACTTGAAATGTTGTTTCGGCAAATGATTGTTGAATACCAGCAAATAGCCCCGGTTATCGACCGTCGTCGAACGATGCTCCCGAACGATCCGACGACACGCTTCGCCGCGTGCGCTACCGTGATAGGGATTCATCACACAGAGCGTCGCTCCTGTCCGGGCAGCCCGAGCCGCAGCAGCAGGCAAATCCTCCGCCGGAAAATTCCGGGTCAGGATCACCATGTCGTACGGACCCGCACAATTCAGGCCAAAAGTCGAATTTTTCGCCTCGTTTTCCCTCCCCGGCGTAACCTGCAAACAACCTCTGCCCTCGTCGATCACAAACGTCGAATTGCCTTTTTCAAACTCTGCATCCGGCAAAGTCCGAACAGGTTCGGCTTTGCCTTCACATATCGCAAACGTCCGGTAGCCGCAATAGAGAAAGGCGTTCTGCAACTGCACCGCCCGCTGATGAAAGATTCCGACCCGACGCAGGGCATCGTAAAGGCAGTGCTCTCCGTCGCGCAGCCTATGAAACATAAACGCCTCGTGCACAAGTCCGTAAACGAATGGCGAGTGCACGCCGTGCCCCCGGAAATGACGGGCCCGGGAGAGCCGGTCGGTCAGCCGGGAAATACCGCGAAGGCGGCGGCGTAGATTGCATCCGGTCCGTTTCACTGTTTGAGCATACCGGCCAGACGACCGGTCGAAAAAGCGATCTGTAAATTATACCCGCCGGTGTTGGCATCCAGATCGAGCACCTCGCCGGCGAAATAGAGTCCTTTGACTTTGAGCGATTCCATCGTATAGCGGTTCACATCCTCGCAGCTCACACCGCCCGCAGTAACGACGGCATATTCGAAAGGCGCATAGTCCGAAATCGGAAAAACCATCCCCTTGAGGAGCTTAACCAACCGTTCGATCTGCTCGGGCGTAATCTTGCGGATGTAATTTTTAGAGTGGGCGCCGACCTCTTCGGAAAGCGGAATAACCAGCGCCTTCGGAACGAGCTTGCGGAGCAATTCGGAGAAGAACTCCTCGGGCCCCATCTCCGCCATCTCACGGGCGATGCGCTCGCGCAACATCTCCTCGGTCAGCCCCGGTTTCAGATCGACCATCAGCCCGACACCCTTGCCGTCGATCAGGGCGTCCACCGCATCCCGGCTCATACGGAGTGCCACGGCGCCTTCGATGCCGCGCTCGGAGAAACCCAGCTCGCCGAACTCTTCGCGCACGGCTTCGCCGTCGATGCAGAGCGTCGCACGGACATTCCGGAGCAACAGTCCGTTCATATTTTTGATCCAGGGACAGGACGACACCAGCGGCGTAAGCGACGGCCGCACCGGTTCGACCGCATGCCCCGTATCGGCCGCAAAGACGTAGCCGTCGCCGGTCGAACCCGTGGCGGGATAGGAAACGCCGCCCGTGGCGACGATAACGCGCGGACACTCCTCCTTGCGCTCGAATCCCCGTTTATTGCGGTACCGCACGCCGAAAACCCGACCGTTGAGCGTCATTATTTCGGTTACACGAGTATCATAAACGATCTTCACGCCGTTGTCCACGCAATATTCCAGCAGTGCGTTGGCAATATCCCAGGCCTTGCCGCTTCGAGGAAACACCCGCTCGCCGCGTTCGACATCGAGCTTCACGCCCAGCCGCTCGAAGAATCTGATCGTAGCCTTGTTGTTGAACTCGGCGAAAGCGGTCGAAAAAAACTCGGCATTGGTACGCACCTGTCCGGCGAACTCCTCAGGCGGCCGGGCGTTGGTCACGTTGCAACGGCCTTTGCCCGTAATACGCACCTTGCGGCCCGATTTCTCCATCTTTTCCAGCAGCAAAACCCTGTGTCCGTTCCGTGCGGCAGTACCCGCAGCCATCATACCCGCAGCGCCCGCACCGACGACGATCACATCGTAAGGCAGGCGAACGGCAGCCCCTTCTTTCTGACTTATCTCTTCCATAGGGTACAAAGATAGTGAAAGCAGGGAGAAAACGGGAACTTGTTCGCAGTTTTCTCTCGACGCATCCTATCTATAACTATGTCAAAGATACAAATAAGCCGAGTGCAAAAACAAATTTATTTGCATTTTGCCGAAGCGAACAAGGCAAAGATTCAGGATAAACCGAAAGCGAAGACAAATTCATTCGCACTTTGCCGGGGCGAAAGGTCCGCGGACATGGATAGCAAACAATCCCGAATTCCGGTCTGCGGCGGGAAAAACCGGCACGACAACGAATCGGCCCGGCAGCTCCTGCCGAAAGAGCGGACACAAGATTATTTATGCCCCAGAAGCGCAAAAAGGTTGCGGCAAGCGCTTTTTTTCCTACCTTTGTCCGGTAATTTTCGTATCGGGGCGAACCGCGCCCGGTAAAACGCGACTTCGTTTTACAAGCAGCCCGCACGCCTCCCGACACGAAGCAAACCGGACAAACGGCAGATACTCCCGTTTGCCGCAAAGTTCTGAAAATATATGTTAAGTAGAAGACAGCTTAGAATCAAGGCGATAAAGGCCCTATATGCGCATCTCAAATCCGACTCGGACAATATGATCGCGTCGGAAAAGAACATGATGAATTCGATCGACAAGACCTATGACCTTTATTTCCAGATGATGACCCTTCCGGTCGAACTGGCGCATTATGCCCAGCAACGTCAGGAGCTGGCCAAACAGAAAAAGCTGCCGACCTACGAAGACCTCCACCCCAACACCCGCTTCATCGACAACGCCGTGATCCGTATGATCGCCGACAGCGACACGGTGAATGACCGAATGGCAGCCCGTAAACTCGGCTGGAGCAAATATCCCGAACTCATCCGCACACTTTACAACCAACTCGCGGCGACGGACTATTTCCAGGCTTACATGAGCGCTTCGGAAAGTTCGTTCAAAGCCGACGCAGCGCTTCTGGCCACCTTCTTCGAAAAGGAGTTGCAGGATTGTCCCATGCTGGACGACGTACTGGAAGAGCAGTCGATCCTCTGGAGCGACGACCTGGGATTCGTTCTGACGCTCGTGATCCGCACGATCTCCAACATGCGCCAGTCCCACGCGGACGTGAAGATGCTGCCCGAATTCAAAAGCGACGAGGACGCCGAATTCGTCAAAACGCTGTTCGAAAAGACGCTCATCAACTACAACGAGCGGCTGGAATACATCGAAAAATTTACGCGCAACTGGGACGTGGAGCGTATCGTCTTCATGGATAACCTGATTATGGCCACGGCGATCACCGAGCTGGTTTCCTTCCCTTCGATTCCGGTGAAAGTGACCCTCGACGAATACATCGATATCGCCAAATTCTACTCTACGCCCGGCAGCAGCACGTTTATCAACGGTGTGCTGGATAAGATCGTGGAGGCGCTGACCGAAGAGGGAAAACTCAAAAAAACCGGACGGGGACTGATATGATGCGGCACATTTTCTGCATATTGCTGGTAGCCCTCGTCATCGGCTGTCAGTCCCGCCGGACGAGCAGTGTCCAGAGCGGGCCGACACTCGAAATATCGGATGAAACGCTCACCGAAGGTACTTCGGACACGATCCGTTTCGGACGGCTCCACTCCGGCGAAACAGGCATCAAACGGTTTCGGCTGCAAAATACTTCGTCCCGGACATGGGTAGTGACCCGCTACGAGGTTTCGTGCGAATGTGTCACCCCGGAATTCGACCGACGGCCCCTGAAGCCGGGCGAGGAAATCCCGTTCAGCGTCCGGTTCGACTCGCGGGGCGAGCACGGCTGGCAGATGAAACTGTTGAAACTCTATGCGTCGGGATCGGAGGAGCCGTTACGGATTTACATCGAAGCCGTTGTCGATTAAGAAATTGTTAATTCGCAGGAAAGGAGCGCCGAACGGCTGCGACTCCTGCAAATTTTAACTATATTTACCGGAAAATCCGACGGAGGCAACCGAAATACGGATCCCCCGATATATTCGAAGGAATCCCCGGTACGTGCGAGTTTCGATCGGGAAGAACCGGTTCGGGCAGAACCTGCCGCCAGCGTTCGAATAATTTGGTGCGACACCCGGCTTTGACTATCTTTGCAGAAGATAGGATACGCCTCGGAAAACTGCGAGCAAGCTCCCGTTTTCTTCTCGGCTTTCACTATCTTTGCAGGAACAGGAGGCAGTTCGGCAATCTTTGCAAAAGACAGGCTACCGGTCCGAAAAGATGAGAGCAACCGATGATCGAAACAGCCGAGGATCAGATGGAAGCGTCCTGTCCGGAAGAAAAAACGAGAATTAAGTTCGGCACGTCGCCTGTCCCGGCTCGTCCCGATCCAAAGAAAAGACTAAACATTAATATTAATAGAAAACTATGATTAACTTACTTCAAGCAACAGCTCCTGCACCGCAGGCTGGCGGCGGCTATTCGCTCTTCATCATGCTCGGCCTGATGATTCTGGTTCTGTATTTCTTCATGTGGCGCCCCGAATCGAAGCGACGCAAGCAGATGGCTCAATTCCGGGCCGGCCTTAAGAAAGGCGACAAGATCATCACGGCCGGCGGTATTTACGGCGTAGTGAAAGAGATCAAGGAGACGACCCTCCTGATCGAAGTGGACGGCAACGTCACGCTCCGCATCGACAAAAACATGGTCGTCGCCGACACGAGCGACCTGCAGCAGCAACAGCAGAAATAAAAAAGTATACTGTAATAAGAGAACTCCCTTTCCCGTGATCGGGAAGGGGAGTTTTACATACGATTATCCGATCGTCGCCCGAAATAAATAGCAAAACCAAACCGGCCGGCCAGAATCAAAAACCCGGAAATAAGAGGCTCAAGAGAAGCGAAGCGGATCCGAATGCGCAAAAACCATGAATTTCCGGTGCGCACGGAAATACTCCGACACATCGGACACTGAAAATACAATTCGATTCCTTTTATTCGTATATTTGCAGCGTAATTCTTTCGAAATGGCAAAGAAATTCACTTATAAAACACAAGGTACCTGTTCGAAATCCATCGAAATCGAATTGGAGGGAGATATCGTCAAAAGCGTCCGCTTCGAAGGCGGGTGTCACGGGAATACCCAGGGAATAGGTCTGCTGACGCGCGGGATGCAGGCTGCCGACGTGATCGCACGTCTCGAAGGCATCGATTGCAAAGGCCGGGGAACATCCTGTCCCGACCAGCTGGCAAAGGCGTTGCGTCAGGCCCTCGGCCAATAACGGCTGCGGCGAAACCCGAAAACGGTCCGGTTCTCCAAAATCCGGGGAAACATTCGTCAAAAAATGAAATGATGTTTTATTATGAAGAAATGGGTCGTATTTCTTATTTTATCTGTAGGATTCTGTATTACAAGTGTCTCCTGTATAAAGGAAAGCAGCACGTTCCATTGGTCCGTGATGGTAACGAACAAAACAGAGTCTGCGGTGTATTGGGCATTTGCATGGACCCCAAATTGGGATCTGGAAGTCCCTGCTCGTGGAGATACTTATAAAGTTCTCCCAAACGAAACTAAAAAAATATCAATTTTATACGGCGCTAATTCCATCGAAGGAGCGGTAGGCGAAGGCAAGATGAAAGTATTTTTCCTTGATGCTGATATACTCGATAAACTTCCAGTTGGTCGAGTTCCGATTGAGTCCGTATTGGGAAGTAGAATTTACACTTTGGAAGAGATACGGGCAATAAATTTCCACTTTTGCTTCCCTTTCGAGTAAAATACTTTATTGTAGATAAATACGGGCAACACCAAATAAAGCCAAAATTGTCGGTCGCCCGACCCGATTGTGGTAACGGGCGATTAAATGAAAGGGAAAGTGCTGCCCTACCCGGCAGAGGTAAAAACAGAAACCTTTTCGGAAAAGTACGATGGTCCGACGGCGCGCCTGACAAAGTCTTTCGAAACCGGCGACCCGATGAGAAAAGGATGCAGCAACAGTAACAAAGGCGATTATAATTTTGAAGCGCTCGCAGCATCGAATCAGACGATCGCTTATTCGCCGCTTACGGCCGTGCACGAAAACAAAAAGACCGGATTTTGAATCCGGTCTTTCCCGTCGCAGCGACTTCGGCTACGAACGACAGTGTTGAACTACCTGGACTCGAACCAGGAACGACAGAACCAAAATCTGCTGTGTTACCATTACACCATAGTTCAATCCGATGCTCGAAAGCAGGTGCAAAGGTACGGCAAAGAATCGAAATTTCAAAAAAAATCCTCCGCGAATGGTAAGCCTGCGAAAAATTTCCACGAAAAAAGTGAAAAATAAAGGCCCGAATCACCGGACTCACCCACTACGGCACAGGGATTGCGGCGCTCCGACTCCATCGATAAAATCGAAAATTCAATGCAGTAAGATATGATTATAACCATGATTCTGATTTTTGTGCTCGGGTACCTCTGCATCGCGCTCGAACACAAACTACGCATCGACAAGGCCGCAATCGCCCTGCTGATGTGCGGTGCGCTATGGACGGTATTGAGCCTGCTGGGCAACGACGCCCAGATCGGCACGCAACTGATCGAGCAACTCGGCGATACGAGCGAGATTCTCTTCTTCCTGATCGGCGCCATGACCATCGTCGAACTGATCGACCGGCACGGAGGATTCCACGTCATCACCGACCACATCAAAACCCGCAACAAACGCAAACTGCTCTGGTTGCTATCGATCATCACCTTCTTTATGTCCGCCGTGCTGGACAACATGACCACACTGCTCTGGTTGCTATCGATCATCACCTTCTTTATGTCCGCCGTGCTGGACAACATGACCACGACGATCATTATGATCATGCTGCTGCGGCGTATGATCAGCGGACAGAAAGAACGATGGATCTTCGCCAGCGTTATCGTCATCGCGGCCAACAGCGGCGGTGCCTTTTCGCCCATCGGCGACGTAACGACCATCATGCTCTGGATGCGGGGCAACGTCACCTCGGGCCTGCTCGTGGCCAAACTGTTCCTCCCGGCCCTGGTATCGGTAATCATTCCCACGGCCATCGCCTGCCGTTATATTCCCGACGAAAACGCGCATCCCGAAAAATTAGACACGGCGCCCAAACTGCCGCCGTTCGTCGGCCCGCGCTTCAGCCACTTCGTTCTCGTTCTCGGTGTCGGCGGGCTGCTGTTCGTGCCCATATTCAAGGCTGTAACGGGACTGCCGCCCTACCTGGGCATGCTGATATCGTTGGGTGTGCTGTGGGTCTTCACGGAGCTCGTCTATGACCACAAACAGAACATGGAGGAATCTATCAAAAACCGGGTGTCGAAAGTACTCAAACATATCGATATGCCCACGATCCTCTTCTTCCTGGGTATTCTGATGTCGGTCGCAGCATTGCAGAGCGCCGGTTTGCTGACCGACTTCGCCGACTTCCTGGACAAAAACGTACACGAAGTCTATACGATCGCCGGAATCACCGGTCTGCTGTCGGCCGTAATCGACAACGTGCCGCTGGTGGCTGCCTGTATGGGTATGTACCCCGTCGTCGATACGGCAGCCCTGGCCTCGAGCCTCGACCCGGTTTATATGCAGGCGTTCGTACAGGACGGTATCTTCTGGCACCTGCTGACTTTCTGCGCCGGCGTGGGCGGCAGCCTGCTGATTATCGGATCGGCCGCAGGAGTAGTGGCGATGGGACTGGAAAAGATCGAATTCGGCTGGTACCTGCGTAAAATCACGCTGCTGGCATTGGCCGGGTATTTCGCGGGCATGCTGGTTATTTTCCTCGAACATTTGCTGCTGGGCTAAAGAGCATAACAACAAAAAAAGGGCTGTCTAACAAGTTTCAGACAGCCCTTTTTTATTTGTACTGCTTATTCGAGAGCTTTTCCGAATACGCGATTCTAAAAGGATTAAAAAACTTGTTGGACAGCCTTTTTTACTTTTTCCTTCCGTTGCTTCCGGGACAAGATTCCGCATCAGCGAACTTTGGACATGAACTTCTCACGATCAACGACATAGCGGACGTGAACCCCCTCGCCGATCATCCCTTCGGCATCGCGGGCCCCGACATTGAAGGTGAGCTTGCGCCCTTCGACTTCGGTCAGCACGGCGGATGCGACGATTTCGGCACCGACGCCCGAAGGCTTGATATGGGTCACGTTCATCTCGGCGCCGACGGTCGTCGAACCTTCCGGCAAATGGTCAGCCACAGCCTTCATCGCCGCATTTTCCATCAGGGCCACCATAGCCGGCGTAGCGAATACCTGCAAGTCGCCCGATCCCATCGTTGCAGCCACGTTGCCGCCATCGACCGTTACCTTACTTTGTGCAGAAAGTCCTTTTTCCATCATAATACAACCGTTTTTTATTGCGTTAATAATTCAGAATCATTATCTTTGAACATAGCTTTAGATAGGAGGCGCCTCGGAAAACCGGGAACAAGTCCCGTTTTCGCTCGGCTTTCACTATCTTTGGCAGAAGATAGGATTCGGTTCGGCAATTTTCGAGAACAAGTTCTCACAATTGCCCTCACATTTCACTATCTTTGAATTGCGAAGAGGATTCGAAATCCGTCCGCTTCGGACAGAAGCGCCCTCTCCGCCCTTGTGTTTCATCCTGACAAAGGTACGAAAATTCCGGTTCCGATGAAAAAGTGGTTTTTCCTATCCCTGGTATTGCTGCTCTCCCTGCCCGGGCAGGCTTCGGCCCGACACGGACAGCCGGGCCGATGGCACACCTCTTTCGAAATCGGACCCGACGGCGACACGATCTCGGTCGTCCCCATAAAACCCGTCTTCGTATTCAGCAAAAAAGCTGACCTGCGCCGTTACCGCAAACTGGTCGAAGCGGTGAAGAAAGTCTATCCCGTAGCCCAAGCCGCCAAAGCACAAATGGTTCAAATGGAGGCGGAACTGCTCCGGCTCGAAACGAAAAAGGAACAGAAACAATACATCAAAGGCATCGCCGCAGCGATCAAAAAGGAGTACACGCCCGTGCTGAAACACATGACCCGTACCCAGGGCCGCGTGCTTCTGAAGCTGATTGACCGGGAAACGAAATACACGGCTTACGAAATCCTCCGGGAGTTCCGGGGCGGCTTCGTCGCGGGATTCTGGCAAAGCGTATCGCGTATCTTCGGACAGAATCTCAAGTCGGAATACGACCGAGAAGGGGACGACAAGGTACTCGAACAGATCGTTCTCTATTACGAAGCGGGGCTGCTGTAAACCGCATCCGCCCGCCGTTCACAGACAATCGCCCCTGTTTTCCGTCCGTCTGCAACCTCCGCAGCCACCGACGGCACGATCGAATGCCATCCACCCTCCCATTCGACAGACGAAAATACCCATACGGGCACGATCTCCGGACCACTCCGTCAAAATACAAATATATTTGTATTTCTGTTCGGCATTTTCATAATCTTTGGCTTCGCCTCAAACGCTTCGATCCGACAAAGTGCAGATAAACTTGCTTCCGCACCCGGCTTTTTTCTAATCTTTAACGTCGTTCAAGCATTCCGCCTCAGCAAAATACAAATAAAATTTGCTTTTGCACGCAGTTTATTCGTATCTTTGACTTCGTCTTAGATACTCCGCCTCGGCAAAATGCAAATAAAATTTGCTTTTGCGCTCGGCTTATTCGTATCTTTGCACCGATCGGACAAAACTGCCCGACTTACTTAACCAATTATCGTTCAAATTCTTTATCGTATGAAAAAACTGTTCATTTTCTCGGCTCTCATCACCCTGGCGCTGGGGGGGGGGAGTTGCAGCGACAGCGAAACAGATGAGTTTCAGAACATTCTGATTCCTCAGGATAACTTATCGGCCTCGATTTCGGCCGATGCGTTGTCCCATACCATCGGTTTCGAGACGACCCAGAGCTGGACGGCATCCGTACGTGAAACCTCGCGTGCCGAAAGCTGGATCTCCATCAACCCCACTTCGGGCGACGCCGGCAAGCACACGATTACCGTCACGCTCACTGAAAACGAAACGACCGAATCCCGCCAGGCGGTCGTCATCATCTCCTGCGGCGGAGAATCCGCGAATATCTCCATCACCCAGCGGGGCGTGGGACAAGACGAACCGGAAGATCCGGACGACCCGAATAACCCCGACAATCCTCAAAAGCCCGAACATCCCGACGTAGCACCCGAAGACCGGCTGACCTGGGTAGAAACGACCTACACCGAGGTTTACAGCGACGGTTCCAGCACCGACAAGAGCTACATGCTCTTCGAATACGATGCCGAAGGTCTTCTGACCGGTTACGACCAATACGATTACGATTCGGAACAGACCGACAAAATCAATGCCTCCGATGAAAGGACGCTCAAACGAAGCGAAGGGAAAATCACGGACGAAGAAAAATGGTTCGAAATCGACGGCAGCAGCTACGAAGGAATGCCCCTTCCCAACTCGGGCGAATACGCTAAGGAATACCGCCTGAATGCAAGCGGTCTGGTAAGTAGCTACACCGACCCGGACGGCGCCAGCCAGACTTTCACCTACAACGCCGACGGCACGCTGGCTCGCTTGGAATACCGCAACCCTTCCTATCCCGATGAGAACTCGACCTCGACGCTTACCTGGCAGGACGGAAACATCGTTTCCATTTCGACCATCGACGGACGGGATAACGAAACAACGACGTTCTCCTACACCGAACACCTCAACCCCTGGAACGGCATCGACATAGGCGCCTTCATGATCGGCGATGCAGAGGAGTCCGCCATGCTGCTCGGCATCAGCGGTACGACCGTTAAGAACCTGCCCGCCAGCCGTCAAGACGGCAACAGCACTACGACCTACACCTACACGTTCGACGCCGAAGGCCGCGTCAGCACGATCGTGACCGAAGAGAATTGGCAGGACGGCGGCGGCAGCGGCAGCGAGCGCACGGAATATACGCTCCACTACGGTCCCCAAACCGTTTCGAAACCGGATTACATCCCCTACCTGACCAAACAGGAAGTCGTGGACGAAGGAACGCTTCCCTATACATTCTCGGAAGACAATCCGGACGAAAAATGGTACGGTGTAAACGCCTACACCTCCTATGCCAAGATCCGCAGCACGATGTCCGACGGCAGAACCAGCGAAAAAACCGAATATCGGCAGATCGACATCAATCCCTCGACTCAGGAAGGTCCTGTATTAGGCTACCTTTACATCACGCAGGACGAAGCGGACAACTTCCGGCTCGTTTCGACCTCTTTCAACGAGATTCCGCTGGGTGAAAACGTGATAAACCCCCACCGTTTCGTCTATACGCTGGAATATAACTGCTTCACGGTCAATCTGGAATTCGACGTGTTCTATCCTTCCTGCACAGTCTTCGATCCTGCGACCGGTGAACAGAAAACCCACTGGATGCCGATGCTTCCGCTCGACAAGAACTGTTTCACGGTATCCGAACCGGAACTGCGGTATATGGGTGAAAATACGGACGAAAACGGCCCTATGAGCGAATACTACTACCGACAGGAGTATCTTTTCCAGGTCAATCGGGATGTGGAGCCTACGGAATACGACTACCAGTTGTTGAGCCGTCATATGTACGTCGCACACTATTAAACCGAAAACACGGGACACAGCCCCATCAGACAACCCCTCCGAGAACTCGGAGGGGTTGTGTCTTTGTCGCCGACACCGAGGAAAATCAGCACCTCCGTTGCGATTCTGCGAATAGTTTTATATATTTGCAAGCGAAAAATCCGGAGCGGACCTGCAACGGCCGAACAGGGAGAACGATTTGCCCGACACCGCTTTAGCTTTGTCCGGACTGAAAAAACCGACTGCAACGACGGCTCCGCAAAACGAAAAATGCTCCAGCGTCGGGCGGCACCGTTTCCCGGCATACGATAACGAACCGAAACTATGTTTGAAAACTTAACCGATAAACTCGAACGGTCCTTCAAGCTGATCAAGGGCGAAGGCCGCATCACCGAAATCAACGTCGCCGAAACCCTCAAGGAGATCCGCCGGGCGCTGATCGACGCCGACGTCAATTACAAGGTAGCCAAATCCTTCACCGACGAGGTGAAGCAGAAGGCCCTGGGACAAGACGTGCTCAAGTCCGTCAAGCCGGGACAGATGATTACCAAGATCGTCCGCGACGAGTTGGCACAACTCATGGGCGGCACGGCGACCGACATCAAGCTGGAGGGCACGCCTGCGGTCATCCTGATCGCCGGTCTGCAAGGCTCCGGTAAGACTACCTTCTCGGGCAAGCTGGCGGCGATGCTCAAGAGCAAGAAGGGACGCCAGGTGCTGCTCGTGGCGGGCGACGTCTATCGTCCTGCGGCCATCGACCAGCTCAAGGTGTTGGGCGGACAGATCGGAGTCGAAGTCTATACCGAAGAGGGGAATAAAAATCCGGTGCAGATCGCCGAAAATGCCATCAAATACGCCCGTCAGCACGGTTTCAACGTCGTGATCGTCGATACGGCGGGCCGTCTGGCCGTCGATGAGGCGATGATGCAGGAGATCACGGCGATCAAACAGGCCGTGAAACCAGGCGAAACGCTCTTCGTGGTCGATTCGATGACGGGTCAGGATGCCGTGAATACGGCCCGCGAGTTCAACCAGCGGCTGGATTTCGACGGCGTGGTGCTTACCAAACTCGACGGCGATACGCGCGGCGGTGCGGCGATCTCGATTCGTGCGGTGGTGAACAAACCGCTGAAGTTCATCTCCAGCGGCGAGAAGATGGATGCCATCCAGGTATTCCATCCGGAACGTATGGCCGACCGTATTCTGGGCATGGGCGACGTGGTATCGCTCGTGGAACGCGCCCAAGAGCAGTACGACGAAGAGGAGGCCCGCCGCCTGAAGAAGAAGATCGTCAAGAACCAGTTCAACTTCAACGATTTCATGGGACAGATCGCCCAGATCAAGAAGATGGGCAACCTCAAGGATCTGGCCTCGATGATCCCCGGTATGGGCAAGGCTCTCAAAAATGTCGAGATCTCGGACGACGTATTCAAGCAGACCGAAGCGATCATCAACTCGATGACTCCCCTCGAACGCGAGAAACCCGAAATCATCGACGCCAAGCGCCGCGAAAGGCTCGCCAAAGGCAGCGGTACGACGATGGCCGAGGTGAACAAACTGATGAAGCAGTTCGAAGACACGCGCAAGATGATGAAGGCCGTCGCCGGAGGCAATATGAAAATGCCCAAATTACCCGGACGCGGCTTCCGCAGATAAGCGGAATGAATACTTCGCCAACTACTTTATACCCCTTCGGTTCGGGCTCCGAACCAAAGGGGTTTTCCTTATGACATCTATCATATAATCGACCCGCTTCCGGGCAAATCCGGCATCCTCTGCAACCACGCACCGGCAGCGGAAAGGCGATTCACACATACTCTCCGAAATCGGTGTCAGCTCATAATTGGGCAAGCAGAATGCAGGACAAATCCGAAAAGGCTTCGCCCGTAAACACGAAGAACGGATTCGTCCGGAACACCTTGCAGACGAGTACAAGAAAAATATACAGAAATAGGAAAAAACCGGAGAGGAAAACACAACGCGAAGGACCGAAGAAAACGCGTTTTTTCCGGCCCGATCTTCCAATCCGTCCGATAACGGGCTTTTTCCGGAAAAACAGCGGTGTCGAAAAGAGCCGCAACCTCCCTCGGCCCCCCTTATCCGAAAAACGCCACCGACCGACACCTTCTGAACATAGAAAGATGACGCTTCATTTGGCAGGGGGTATTTTTTTCGCTATCTTTGTAAAAGATAGGAGGCGGTTCGGCAATCTTAGCGTGCAAATCCGTGCGATTGCTCTCGGCTTTCACTATTTTTGGAGCAGGCAGCATGGCGGCCCGGCATGAAAAACAAGTTCGTTCGTTTTATGCGGTCCTCGCTTTCACTGCCTTTTCGTGAGAATCAGACAACAGACATCCTATGCACAAGGCCGGTTTCGTCAATATCATCGGAAATCCCAACGTCGGCAAATCGACGTTGATGAACGCACTCGTAGGCGAACGCCTCTCGATCATCACCTCCAAAGCCCAGACCACGCGCCACCGCATTCTGGGAGTGGTCAGCGGCGAAGATTTCCAGATCGTCTTCTCGGATACGCCGGGCATCCTGAAACCCAGCTACAAACTCCAGGAATCGATGATGAAATTCGTCACCGGCGCCGTGAACGATGCGGACGTAATCCTCTACGTCACCGACACGGTGGAACAGAGCGACCGTTCGAACGACATCCTCGAAAAGATCCGCCAAAGCGATATTCCCACCCTCGCGGTAATCAACAAGATCGACCTCACGACGCCCGAAAAGCTCGAAGAGCTCGTCGATAAATGGCAGGCGCTGCTGCCGGCCGCCACGATCGTCCCGGTATCGGCACGCGAGAATTTCAACATCAAGGGACTTTTCGACCTGATTCTGGAACGGCTGCCCGAGGGAGAAGCCTTCTACTCCAAAGATACGCTCACGGACAAAACGCTGCGATTCTTCGCCTCGGAAATAATCCGCGAAAAGATCCTGCGCAACTACGACAAGGAGATCCCCTACTGTTGCGAAATCGCGATCGAAGCCTACAAGGAGGAACCGACGATCGACCGCATTTCGGCGGTCATCTATGTCGCACGCGACTCCCAGAAGGGTATCCTGATCGGGCACAAGGGCGAGAAACTCAAAAAAGTCGGACAGCAGGCCCGCGAGGACATGGAGCAATTCCTCGGCAAGAAGGTCTTCCTGCAGTTGTACGTCAAAGTAAACGAGAACTGGCGCGATAACGAACGGCAACTCAAGCGCTTCGGGTACGAACAAGAATAATCACAACCAAATCGGGGTGTCGTGGCATTGCGCAAATTTATCCTGAAAATCATCCTATTGGGGACGCTGCTGAGCAACGCCGCCACTGCCGACGCCCAATACAACAAAGACTATTTCTACTGGGCCAGCCGCCGTTGCCTGATGAACCGCGAATATCAGGAGGCGATTCGTGTGCTCAACATCCTGTTGCGGGCCGATCCGGACGCCGCAGAGGGCTATTTCCTGCGGGGCGTAGCCAAATTCAACCTCGACGACCTGCTGGGTGCCGATACCGACTTTTCGGCTGCCATCGTCAAAAACCCCGTATTCACGACCGCCTACATCTACCGGGCGCTGACCCGTACGCGCATGGGCAACTACGACGACGCGCTGCAGGATTTCCGCGAGGCGATCGACCTGAGGCCCGACCTGCCGGACGCCTATTACAGCCGGGGCTATACGCGCCTGCAGAACAAGCAATACGAGGAGGCGATCGAGGATTTCGACAAATTCATCTTCCAGGAAAACAAGGTAGCCGACGCCTACATCGGCCGCGGCACAGCCTACCTGTACCTGAAGGACACCGTACGGGCCCTGGAAAATTTCGACCAGGCGATCCGCACCAACCGCGAAAATCCCAACGGCTATTACCAACGCGGAACCTTGTTGCTGCAAAAAGAGGAGTATGCCCGAGCCGAAGCCGATTTCGATATGTCGATCCGCTGCGATTCGACTTTCCTGCCGCCCTATTTCAACCGGGCGGTGGTCTATTCCAACACCAACCGTCCGATGCAGGCCCTCGCGGATTTCGACCGGGTACTCCAACTGGACTCGACCAACTCGTTCACCTATTTCAACCGGGCGATTCTCCGCACCCAGATCGGCGATTACAACCGCGCACTCGACGACTTCGATCGCGTGGCGCTCTACTCTCCCGGCAATGTTCAGGTCTATTACCTGCGTGCCATGCTCAAAACCCGCTTGGGCGACCTCGAAGGCGCCGAGCGCGACTACACCCGGGCCATCGAACTCTACCCCGACTTCGCCAACGCCTACCTGAACCGCAGCGCCCTGCGCTATGCGTTGCATAACCCCAAGGCTGCGAAACGGGACGAAGAGATTGCCCAACGCAAGATCGCCGAATACAAATCCCACCTGAAGGACAGCACCTACTCGATCTATGCCGATACGACACAACGGATGGACAAACTGCTGGCCTTCGACAACCAATTCACCAACAACTACTTCGACCGCATTTCGGAACAACCGAACCTGGGCCGCAGCAACATGCGTCTGCTTCCCCTGTTCCGCTTCACCCTGATGCAGCCCGACACCACCCGGATCGAGGCGTCGAACCGCTATACCCTGCAACGGGTCAAAGACTTCGAGAAAAAACTGGACAATCCCTACCTCGTCCTCTCCAACCGGCCCACGAACATCGATGCGGACTCTTTGGCGATGCTCGACAGCCGCTATGCCGAAATCCTGCGCCAGAATCCGCGCGACTGGCTCCTGCAAGTACAATATGCCATTTCGCAATCGCTGATCCGACAATTCACCAATTCGGTCGGCGCCTATTCGTCGGCTATCGCAGACAATGCCGCCAATCCATTCCTCTACTTCAACCGGGCCGTGACACGGGCCGAAATGATCGACTTCATTTCGGGCCTGGACAATCCCTATCAGCGAATTTCGATCGACTCCGACCCGGCGAACAAACTCACCAACACCCATACACGCACCTACAATTACGACGAAGCCATCGCCGATCTGGACAAGACGCTCCGCCTCTTCCCGAACTTCGCCGAAGCCTACTACAACCGGGGAACGCTGCTGGCTCTTTCAGGCAAACTGCCCGAGGCCTTCGAAGATTTCTCAAGAGCCATCGAACTGAATCCCCTCTTCGCCGAAGCGTTCTACAACCGGGGCATGACCCAAATCTATATGAAAGACACACGCAAGGGCTGCCTCGACCTCTCGAAAGCCGGAGAGCTGGGCATTACCTCGGCCTATGAAATCCTCAAACGTTACACGGGGGAGCATACAGAAGCTTTTTAACTAACAATAACCAATTCAATAAACTATGACACAAGCTATTCAAAAGAAACTGAACGACTCGGCGTGGGCTCGGTGGACCGCGCTGATTCTGGTGGCGCTCACCATGTTCTTCGGCTACATGTTCGTCGATGTCCTCTCGCCGTTGCAGAACATGCTCGAAAGCACCCGAGGCTGGAGCCCCACGATTTTCGGACTGTACGGCGGTTCGGAATTCATTCTGAACGTCTGCGGTTTCCTGCTCGTCGCAGGTATCATCCTCGACAAGATGGGCGTACGGTTTACGGGTATTCTTTCGGCCTCGCTGATGGTACTCGGTGCCGGTATCAAATTCTACGGGCTGAGCAACTACTTCTATGAAGGCGGATTCGGTTACGAGTTCCTCAATTCGTTCCTCACGGACATTCCGGCCAGCGCGAAGCTCGCCTGCCTGGGCTTCATGATCTTCGGCTGCGGTACGGAGATGGCCGGTGTGACAGTATCCCGTGCAATCGTCAAGTGGTTCACGGGGAAAGAACTGGCTCTGGCGATGGGCCTGGAAATGGCTATTGCCCGACTGGGCGTATTCGCCGTATTCAGCCTGTCGCCCTGGGTGGCTAACTGGGGCGGCGATCCGAGCGTAGCACGTCCGGTAGCCGTTGTCGGCCTGTTGCTCTGCATCGGCCTGCTGACCTACATCGCTTTCTCGGTCATGGACTTCAAACTCGACAGACAAACCGAGGCAGACACCCCGATAGGAGAAACCGAAGAGCCCTTCAAGGTCGCCGATCTGAAGAACCTTTTCAGCAGCAAAACCTTCCTGATCGTTTCGGCACTCTGCGTGCTCTACTATTCGGCGATTTTCCCGTTCCAGCGTTTCGCAACGGGTATGCTCGAAAGTAATCTGGGCATCACCAACCAGCAGGCTTCGGACATCTTCCGCTGGTTCCCGATGGGTGCAATGATTCTGACTCCGCTCCTCGGCTGGTTCCTCGACCACAAGGGCAAAGGCGCGACGATGCTGATGATCGGTGCGATCCTGATGTTCATCTGCCACATGACTTTCGCACTGGTTCCCCTCACCCCCGCTATCGCGTTCTCGGCGATCATCCTGCTCGGCCTCTCTTTCTCGCTGGTTCCCGCCGCCCTGTGGCCTTCGGTACCCAAGTTGGTCGATAACCGCTATATGGGTTCTGCCTATGCAACGATTTTCTGGATCCAGAACCTCGGACTGATGGCCTTCCCGATGATCATCGGCTGGGTTCTCAACAAGGTCAATCCCGGCGTGGGAGAAGCGATCAAAGCCGGTGAACACGTAAGCTACAACTACACGGTTCCGATGCTGATTTTCGCCAGCCTCGGCGTATTGGCTTTCCTGCTGGCTTTCTGGCTCAAGCTCGAAGACCGTAAAAAGCACTACGGCCTGGAACTGCCCAACATCAAGAAATAACGATAATCCGTATCCCCGGTCTGCCGGAAAAATGATGAGTAAACCCCCGCTGCAAATTGCAGCGGGGGTTTTGTAATAAAGAGTCTATCGGCTAAAGCGACGAGGATCGTACGAGATTCCGCTTTTCGAGATACAAGAGTTCCTATTTAATCGGATCGACCCTCTACGCTTCCTATTTAACCAATCGGTAAAGTTCCGTAATGCGATCGCACATCGCATCCCACGAAAAGCGCTTCTTCTCCTCTTCCATGTTCGCACGGAATCCCGCGAGCACATCGTCCCGCCAGATACGGTCGATGGCCCGGGCGACTTCTGCGGCATCGGGACGGCAGACGAAGCCGACACGACCGTCCGGCACGATCTCCGGAAGACCGCCCACGTCGGTCACCACCATCGGCAGGTCGAATTGATAAGCGATCTGGGTCACGCCGCTCTGCGTGGCCGAACGATACGGCTGCACCAAAAAATCTGCGACGGAAAAATAGTAACGCACCAATTCGTCCGGAATAAAATAGTCGTGCAAAATCACATCGTCCTCCAGTCCGTTGTCGGCGATTTGCTTCAAATACTTCTCTTTCGGAGCATAGAACTCACCGGCCACGATCAGGCGCCGGTCTTCGGCAGGATGCTCCCGCTTGTAGATCTTCCAGGCATCGAGCAACAGGTCCAATCCCTTGTAGTCCCGAATCAGACCGAAAAAGAGCGCATAGCGTTTCGAAGGATCCAGTTCGAGGCGGATGCAGGCCTCCGTACGGTCGATGACGATACCGAAATTTTCGAAAAGCGGATGCGGAGAGAAGAGCGCCGGAACCTGCGTATATCGGCGCAATTCGCGGTGCACCTGCTCGGACATATAGATAAAGCCGTCCACCGCCCTCAGGAAATAGCGGTTGAACGGCTTGTCGGTCATATGGCGTTCATGCGGTTCGACGTTGTCGATCTGACAAAGGATACGCGTCGTACCGTTCTTTTTGGCAAAGCGGGCGATCGTACCGAAACAGGGCGCCATAAAGGGGGTCCAGTATTTCATCAGCACGAAATCCGGCTTCTCGCGGGCGATCCACCGCCCCACGGCGATCCAGTTGAACGGATTCATCGTATTCACGCACCGCACGATGTACAGATCGGGCGGCGGAGGTGTCTGCACCGTCTGATTCCTGCCGGGAAAGAAAATACGGGGATACTGGAGCGTGAAAGTCTTGATCTTCACCTCGTCGCCCCGATGTTGGAAAACCCGGGCCATGCTCTGCATAATTACGGCCAAGCCCCCACGATACGGATGGGCGGGCCCCACGATCGAAATTTTCATACCCCGAACTTTTATTTATAACTGAAATCGAATCCCCGAACGGATTCAAACCTTCGGTACGGCCCTCCTGTTTTCGAATAAACAGCGCACGGCAACTTCAGGAAAAATACAAATACCCTACCGAATCCTGCAACAAGGAGATAACGATAACCGGTTCGGGAGGAACTGCCCGAACCGGTTATCACTATCCATCCTATTTCGTTTTATTATACGCCTCCACACCGCTCTTCAGGAAGTCGATGTATGCCTCCACGTCGAGATTGTAAGCCCGCTTGGGAACCAATTCCTGCCCATCACGGCCGAGGATCAGGTAGTTGGGCTGTCCGTTCACCCCGAAACGGGTCTGGGCGATGTAGGAGTTGATGCGGCCGATGTCCTTGAGAACCTTGCCTCCCGCAGTGGTCACCCATTCGTTCTCGGGCACTTTGGTCTTGTCGTCGGTATAGAGGGCTACCAGCACGTAATCGTCGCGCAGGATCTGCTGCACGCGCGGATCGCTCCAGACGCGGGCTTCCATTTCGCGGCAATTCACACAACTGATTCCCGTAATGTCCACAAACAAGGGTTTATCGGCCTCCCTGGCAGCGGCTTCGGCCTGGGCCAGATCGAAATACCCCGGCAGATCGTAAGGCCAGTGCAGGATATCCGCATATTTGATCTTTTCAGTCGTCTGTGCCGTTGCTGACGGTGCGGCAACGACACCCTGCGTATTGATCACGAAGTCCTGCGTATGCATCGGGGGCAAATAGCCAGAAAGAGCTTTCAGCGGCGCACCGAACATACCCGGAAACATATAGACCGCGAACGAAAGCGAAGCGATGGCCAGCGTCAGCCGCGTCACCGAAACGTGCTTGAGTTCGTCGTCGTGAGCGAAGCGGATCTTACCCAGCAAATAGAAACCCAGCAATGTGAACACGACGATCCAGATCGCCAAATAGACCTCACGGTCGAGCAACCCCCAGTGGTAGGTCTGGTCGGCCATACTCAGGAACTTGAAACCGAGGGCGACCTCGATAAAACCGAGAACGACCTTCACGGAACCGAGCCAACCGCCGCTCTTGGGCAGGTCTTTCAGCAAGGAGGGGAAGAAAGCGAAAATCGTAAAAGGCAGAGCAAAAGCCAGCGAGAAAGCGAACATCGTCACGATGGGCACCCAGAATTCGCCGGCAGTCGAACGAATCAGGACGTTGCCGACGATCGGCCCGGTGCAGGAGAACGACACCAACACCAGCGTCAGAGCCATGAAGAAGATACCGATCAAACCGCCTTTGTCCGCGTGCCGGTCGCTCTTATTGACCATCCAGCTCGGAAGCGTGATCTCGAAGGCCCCGAAGAACGATGCGGCGAAAATCATGAACACGATGAAGAAGATCAGGTTGGGAAGCCAGTGCGTAGCCAGCCAGTTGAAGATGTCGGCCGTCACGGCATCGCCGCCCACCAGACGCGTAATCAGAATGATCGCCGCAATGGGAAGCGTATAGAGCGCTACGATGAAGAAACCGTACATCGAAGCCTTGAAACGTCCCGCAGCAGGCGATCCGCTGCCTTTCATAAAGAACGATACGGTCATCGGGACCATCGGGAATACACAAGGAGTGAGCAGCGCCGCGAAGCCCCAAAGAACCGCTTCGATAATCAGACCCCACAGGGTTTTGGACTCTCCGGCTCCGTCGCCGGAAACAGGTTGATCCGCAGCATCCCCGGCCGCAACGGATGCCCGGGCCGCCTCGGGATCGCCGATCGTGATCTCGAATCCCCAATCCTCGGGCGAATTGCAATTTTCCTCCTCGCAGGAACGCCAGTTGATATTGCCTTTCAATACGGCGCCCTCACCCGTCAGGGTGACTTTCTGACCGAGGATGATTTCATCGAAATAAGTACCCATTTCGACCTCGAAAATATCGTCGTATTCGCGTTTGGAAGCGTTGATCTCATAAGGATCGCCGTCGAGCGTCAGGCCCGTTGCAGGCTCGAACTCCACCAGGGTCGAAGAAACGTCCGAATGCAGGTCGTACGTATGCCATCCCGGCAGGATCTTACCCGTAAATACGACTTCGTAATTCGAATCGCCGAGGTTCTTCACAGTGCTGTCCCAGGTAATGGTCGGGGACTGCGCGTGAGCCGACAACAAACTCGTCAGGAAAGCCGCCAGCAGCACGATACGGATATAAAATTTCATATCTCTATTATTTTAATAAGTTAATAGTTTTTTTCGCGTGTAAAGATATGAAATTTTATTCAAAAACCACGTATGGGACGCATTATCTCGCGTCCGCGAGGAAAAACTACTCGGAAACCTTCCCTTCGGCTTCGGCCTTGCTGCGTGCAAAAGATTGCAAGGCGAGGTACTCCTTGTCGCCGTAATCGAGCAGGTTCTGCAACTCGTTGCGGAAATAGTCCAAGTGCTCCTCCTCTTCGACGGCCAGATCCTGGAACATCTTGTGCGTTACCGAATCGTCGGCTTCGGCCGCAATGCGAGCGGCATCGTTATAGCTGTCGATCGTACTCTGTTCCAGCTGTATAGCGAAACGGAACATCTCCTTGGGATCGGAGATCTGGCGCGTCGTAAACGACGGGTTCATATTCACGTCCCCCTGCAAGAAGAGGATACGGTCGGACAACTCCTCGCTGTGACGCATTTCGGCGATGGAAATCATCCGCATCTTTTTGGAAAGATACTCGTAACCGGCATCTTCGAAATGGACATGGAAATACATGTACTGGAGCGAGGTGGCAATCTCTTTTCCCAAAGCATCGTTCAATAGATCGATACTTTTCTGGTACTTGTTCGCAACTTTGATCTTTTCCATAATAATAAAGGTTTTGTCTCTATATCGGCAAAACCCGTTCCAGAAAGGAACAAAGCCGATCGTAAAAACGGACCGAAACGAAGTCGATTCGGTTCGGCTCCCTGCCTCGCCCGCCACCACGAAATACGACACATCAACGCCACTCGAGCGCCGCCCGGACAGCGGCTTCCTCTCCGTTCGAAACCTCAAACAGCGACAAGCCGTCCCGTTGTTCGTACCCGACCGTAAGGGTTTGCCCGTAACGGCATTCGTGCATGAAATGAATGTCAAGACGCACCGGGCGGATCGCGGTCAGCTGCTCGATGGGCAGCATATCGAACATCATGTTGATATAGCGCATCGTATTGACGTGACGGTTGAAGTCGATGTCGCTGTAAACCACCCGGTGTTCGGCAATATGCTGCGGAACGATCCCCGTCACTTTGCGCGGCTTTTCGGTCGGCGACGGAGCATCCACAATCGAATCGGCGCAGGTGCCGATGACCGTATTGAGATCGATCGCCTTGCGGGCACCCAAGTCGATGATGCACCACTGCGTCACGGCCCGCCCGAACTCCCGGCCGGCGGCATCGTGCAGCGTGAAATTACGGGTCGAGAGCATCCGGTTGTACTCGTTCACCCACGTCACGATTTCATAAGAGCTGTATTGTTCGGGGCGGTCGTCGATCTCGATCGCCATGCGTGAAAGCACCCACGAGCGGTTTTCCTTATTCAACTTATCGATCCCGAACCCTTTGCGCTGGGCATCGACACCCGCCGTATTGAGGACCTCGTTCGCCAAAGCCGGAACGGTCATCCGAAGTGTGAAATCGACCTGCTGAGGGTCTGCATAATAAGTGTAACCTGTTTTCTCTGCCATATTTCAGTGCGTTTTTCAATTTCAAATGCAACGAAACGACAATCCGCCGGTTATCCGCCGGGCCGGGAGAAAGCCGTAGATACCGAATGGTTTCATTCCTACAAAAACGCCCCGGCCCGGCTTCCTGCGGACAGTAGCGGCGTATGCCGGAAACAGAGCGAAGCCTTCCGGCCGCGCCGACTGCATTTCGTGCAAAGATACGAATAAGCCGGGTGCAAAAGCAAATTTTATTTGCGTTTTGCCGGCATGGAGTGTCTAAGAAGAAGTCAAAGATAATAACAAGAAGAGCGGAGAACCAAACTCAACTTTTGTTTTCGGCTCCCCCGCGTAACGAAGCTCGTAGAGGGGCTTTCTCGTTTCGATCGTCCGTACTTGCAGGGGCCTCGCCTCCAAGACGGGGATGATCCCTGCCGGTCCGACCTTCGGTAGGTTTCAGCCGGGTTGCCCGTCCGATCTCCGGTTCGGGAAAAGTCCGGAAAATTCCGCTCCGTATTCAGACGAGAAACATCATTCGTTATATTTTATTGCGTTTTTATCGAAAAACGATAAAAATTATTTGTTTTGCAGAAGTTCTTTACTATCTTTGCCTCACCGGAGGTTAAAAACAGGTCGAACACCTCCATTACGTATTCAGCAAACCGAAAATGGACAAAAAACAGAAAAAATCTTTGCGGCGCCATCTGCTGGTCATTTACATCTTTTATTTCCTGGCTCTGGCCGCAGGATTCATCCACAGCTTCGTGCCCCACGTGTCGTCGAGTCTGGCGACAGGTTGGCAGGCTGCGTCCGAAGACATTCGGATGCAGGAAAAACACGGTATCGCGCAACACACCTACTTTTTGGCGGCCCGGTTGCAAAACGCCCAGAGCGACGAAACTCTTTTCCCGATAGAAACCGGACACGCATCGATCTCCACCGAAGCCGAATATACGGGGGTTAATATCTACGTCAAAACGGACGAAAACAGTGACCCGACAGTAGTCCGGACACTGAACAGAATCAATTACATACTGCTGCTGTCCATCCCGGCCCTGCTGGCCAAGCTCTCTATCCTGATCCTGGTAGCGCTGATTATCAATATCCTGCGCAAATCGGTACGGGACGAACAACCCCTGCCGGGGCGTATCATCATCTACACGCGTGCCGTAGGGTTCCTGCTGATTCTGGCCGAAGTCTGCACCGGAGTCGGCTCTTATATTTACCAGAGTACGACCCGGACGTTTCTCGAAGATTCGCCCCTGCAAGTCGCCGCCTCGTTCCCGCTCAACTACTGGAACATCGTCATGGCGATTCTGGTACTCTTCTCGGCCGAGGTCTTCTCGATCGGATCCCGGTTGAGCGAAGAGCAAAAACTCACGATCTAAAGAAAAAATAAATGTCGATATACAATATACACACGGGGGGGGGACGCAAGACATGGCGATAATCATCAACATAGATGTCATGATGGCGAAACGAAAGATGTCACTCGGCGAGCTCGCCGAGCGGGTCGATATCACCCCGGCCAACCTTTCCATTCTCAAGAACGGCAAGGCCAAGGCGATCCGCTTTTCAACGCTGGAAGCCATTTGCCGCGAACTGAACTGCCAGCCGGGCGACATCATCGAATACCGACCGGAAGAAACAACCGAATGACAACGCAATACAAATAATTTCACCCAAAATCAATTAACAATCATTTTATGAAAAGGTTCATTCTTTTACTTGTCACGCTGTTCGCAATGACGAATGTCATGGCGCAACTACAGCCTGACATGCCGATTCCCGCCGATAAGGAGGTGCGCGTCGGACGACTCGAAAACGGCATGACGTACTACATCCGTCACAACGAAAAACCCAAGGGACAGGCATCTTTCTACATTTTCCACCACGTAGGAGCTGTCCAGGAGGAAGATTCCCAACAGGGCCTCGCCCACTTCCTCGAACACATGGCCTTCAACGGCACCAAGAACCTGCCGGGCAAAAAGATGATAGAATATCTGGAGCGTAACGGCGTCAAATTCGGTGCGGACCTGAATGCCTACACCTCTTACGATGAAACATGCTACAACCTGGACAATGTGCCCACAGCAAACCCTGCGACGATCGACACCGCACTGCTGATCCTGCACGACTGGTCGCAGTTCATCAGTCTGGAGCCTCAGGAGATCAACAACGAACGCGGCGTAATCATGGAGGAGCTGCGCACCCGCGACGGAGCTGGATGGCGCGCCATGGTACGACGCAACGCCGCCGTCAACAGAGGCTCGAAATACGAGCACCGCAACGTAATCGGCTATCTGGACGGTCTGAAGAGTTTCGACCATAAAGCCTTGTACGACTTCTACAAAACGTGGTATCGCCCGGAATACCAGGCGATCGTCATAGTCGGCGATATCGACGTCGATCGGATCGAAAACAAGATCAAAACCCTGATGGCGGATATTCCGGTTTCCCCTGCAGATGCCCCGCAGAAAGAGGCTTACCTGGTTCCTGAAAACGAAGAACCCATCGTCAGCATCTTTTCCGATCCCGAAATGACGGCTTCGGTCATGCGGCTCTTCATCAAACGACCCGCTCTCCCCAAGCAATACAACAACCTGATAATTAGCCAAATGTACGACGTACTCAACTCCTACACAAGTGCCATGGCGAACGATCGCATGAATGAAATCGCCATGCAGCCCGATGCTCCGTTCCTGAGTGCCGGGATGGATTCAGGCAACATACTGGGAGTGAATCCGACCCAAGATCTCACGATGGTCGCCGTACAAACTCGAGACGGAGAGTTGCTCCGCGGTTACAAAGCTATCCTCGAAGAGATGGAGAAGATGAAGCGTTACGGCTTTACACAGAGCGAATTCGATCGTACGAAAGCTGAATTCCTGCGTCAGGCCGAGGCTACCTATGCCAATCGGAACGACCTTACAAACGGACAATATGTTCAAACCTACCTGGCGAATTACAAGAAAAATACCGCTATGGCAGATGCCGAAACGCAGTACAACCTCGACAAACAATACCTCGAAGCATTGACCCTCGACGATGTGAATGCTTGGGTAAAACAGCTTCTGACACCTGAAAACCAGGTTATCACCGTCGAAGTACCGAAGAAAGAAGGACTGACCGAGCCGACCGAAGCCGAACTTCTGGCCATCCGCAGCGAGGTCATGGCATCCAACGTCGAGGCTTACCAGGACAATACCGTCAGCGAGCCTCTGATCCCCGCAGATATCAAGCTGAAAGGCTCGCCCGTGAAGAAGACCGCATACAACGAGGATCTCGGAACGACCGAATGGATTCTCAAGAACGGTGTGAAGATCATCGTCAAACCGACCCAACTCAAGGCGGACGAAGTCCTGCTGCAGGTACAGGCTGACGGCGGGATGTCGCAGCTTGCCGATACGGAGGTGAAGGAAGGTGAATTCCTTCCGGTCATCGCAGCCCAGTCGGGAGTGGGCAAATTCTCTGCAATCGAACTGAACAAGCAGCTCGCAGGCAAGAAAGCCGGAATCAACCTGTACGTCAATAACTACAGCAACGGTATGAGCGGTTACTGCTCGCCCAAAGACATCGAAACGATGCTCCAACTGCTCTACCAGAACTTCACAAGTCCCCGCTTCTCGGAGGAGGATTTCAACACGACGATGGACAGCTACAAGGCATACGTCCAGAACCTGACCTCGAATCCCGACTACATCATGCAGATAGAAACGATCAAAACGCTTTACAGCGACAATCCGCGTCAGCAGCCGCTGACGATCGAGGCCCTGGAAAGCATCTCGTTCGAAAATCTGCCGAAAACCTTCAAAACGCTCTACCCGGGTGCGAACAGCTTTACGTTCACCTTCGTAGGCAACGTGGATTTGGAAACGTTGAAGCCGTTGGTCGAGAAATATATCGGTTCGATTCCCACCTCGAAACACGTGCTTAAGTTCACGGACGACAAACTCCGCACAGCCAAAGGCAAGGTCGTGAACGACTTCCGCACCCCGATGCTGCAGCCGAAAGTTTCGGAGTTCCTGCTCTTCTCGAGCGATGCGGACTACACGCTGCGCAACAAGCAAACCATGTTGCTGCTCAACATGGCTCTAAACAACCGTTACCTGAAATCCATCCGCGAGGAGAAAGGCGGCACGTACGGAGTACAGGTAAGCTATACTCTCTCGTATCGTCCCGAAAAACAGGCCCTCCTGCAAATACAGTTCGACACCAACGAGGAGATGGCCGACGAACTCGTGCCGATCGTTTTCGATGAAATCGAGAAAATCGCGACTGAAGGACCGGAAGCCAAAGACATCAACGACTCCCGCGAATACTTGGTCAAGCAATTCAAGAATACGCTCGAAAATAACGGCACCTGGTTCGGGTTGATCGACGACTACAACCGTCACAAGCAGAATCTGCTCGCCGACTACGAAAAGACCCTGAACAGCATCACTTACGACGAGATCCGCGACCTGGCGAAGAAGCTCCTCGACAGCGGCAACGTAATACAGGTCACCATGCGTCCCGAAGCTCAACCCGAAACAGATGAATAATCATCAATAACAGGTTTTATTCACTACTACCCCCGAACTCTCACCGGTTCGGGGGTTTTCTTTGGTTTCGGACTCCTGTTCACGGATGTTTCCTTTTCCGCTCCTATCTGCAATGCAGGAAGATCGTCCACGCACAGGAATCGTATCCGTTTCCGGAAAACAGACGCGGAACCAAACTCCACGAACGACGTTATGTCATACCCCGCCATGCTTTCCGATTCCGCACTTCGCATCGAATTCTCCGTTTCGGCG